>ERZ773180.988-NODE-988-length-15061-cov-3.709450_pt1 | contig 15061 bp, 26 predicted proteins | sample MGYA00511080_ERZ773180 | MGnify/ENA primary metagenome ERZ773180 (study PRJEB29015, sample SAMEA2738175) | human oral metagenome | biome: human oral; feature: human-associated habitat; material: saliva | place: China | collected 2178 ...
TGTTGATGTTGTGGTCGCCGAAGTAGTAATTCTCTAATTTGTCTAGGCGCGCTTTTAGCTTTGTGTTGTAGGCTATCGCGGCTTTGACTACGTCGACGCTGTGCAAGTCGGTGTCTGGCGCTTGTGTAAATGGTTTGAAGGCTTTACTCATTTTTGGCGGTGTTTCCTTTCCTTAGAATAATCCGCGGCGACGGCTGATGTTGGCGCCGTTCGTCAGTATGTCTTTATTATACAGTACAGGTGGTGATTGCGCGGTGATATGCTCGTAAATGCTTGCGAGGACGTCTGGTGCGTCGTCGTGTACGTTCTTGCCTTTGCTCTGGTAGCTGACAACGTTGGTGTGGAAAGCTCGCCAGCGACTGCTCCACGATTCAGGCATATAAACGTGTTTCTGTACCCACGCGCTTGATGAAAGAATACGCGCCTCCTTGTTCTTTGTCTGCGGTACCGCTTCTATGACGGTTTTGTTGCTTTGATATTTCTCGCTGAGCCTGCGCTCGATGTTCTTACTGTAAAGCCGTCCGCCGTTGTTGCTTTCGAAGGTCGCGTTCGTTACGTTGTTGCGATAAAGGCAATCCGCGACCTCGGTTTCGGTCGTGTCCATATTCTCATCTGTAAAGACTACGTCAAGCACGTACGCCTCGTTGTCGATAATCTTGTAGACAATCATACAGAGATAGTCGCTTCCTGTGTCTGCGGTGTCGCAATAAGCCCACACGCGTTCGTCGTCGGTCTGCGGCATAATCGCGTAGGTGTTCAGGCTCTTGTATAGCACACCCTTGATGTCCATAGGCTCGCCCAGGTAGTTCGCGGCGGCTATGGCTGGAAGCATTTCTTGCGTCTTCAGGTCGTAGTCCTCGCGTGATAATATGCTCGGACAAAGCATTTCTCCGTTGTCGTCGATTGCTTTTAGGTTCAGCTCTAAGACCTTGTCCTCTCCGTATGAGGATTTAATCCTGCCCGCGATGTCACCCGTTGCCCAGCGCGTCATAATCACGATAACGCGCCAGTCGCCCTCCATTCGCTGAAGCATTGTGCTTGTAAACCAGTCCCAGATTTGCTGCAGGGTGCGCTCGTTCAGTGCTTCTTCCGCGCTCTTAATCGTGTCGTCAAGCACGAGCAGGTTCGCGCCAAAGCCCGTGGCTGTACCTTTCGGGCTGGTCGCCAGGTACGATTTGCCGTAGCTTCCCTTCAAAGCCCAGAGTGCTTTACTGCTTTCGCCTGATTGGAGGGTTGTATACGGAAAGATGTCGCTATAGACGACCGTCTGGTCTTCCGCCTTCTGGCTGGCTATCGTGTTGCGCACGCTTTCGGCGAAGGTTGTCGAGAGCGTTTCGTTGTAGCTCCCTGTCATAACTTTGAGCAGGTGGTTCTTGCCAAAGACCCACTCCACCGCGGTCTGTCCTGTCAGGCTCTTTCCGTGGCGTGGTGGTGCGTCGAGTAGCAGAAACTGATAGCCGTGGTCTTCGGTGAGGAAGTATTGCAATATGTCGCACATTTGCTTCAGGTGCGGTCTGTCGCTTCGGTAAAATGAGGGGCGCATAACCTTCGCATATGCATACAGGTTATATGGCGCTAGCTTTACGAGCGCTTGCTTCTGTAGTTCTCGGCGTATTTCTCGAGCCTGTTCCTTGCTTATTCCCTCCACCCCAGCACCTCTGCTACTTTTCTCATTTCGTCAAACGATAACCAGCGGCTTTTTACCATATTGCAACGCTTGCAAGCCGCCGCCATATTTTCTATAACGTAGCCGTCGGCTGGCACTATTCGGTCTAATTGTCGAGGATAGTCTGTAGTTTCGCAATAAGCGCACGGTCTTTGTCGCACTTCTCTAGTCTGCTCTATGGTCAAGTCAAACGGCACACCCAGCTTCTTGGCTCGGTTGCGTATGCTTCCTATGCTCGCCTGCTCTGATTGCCTCCGTCGCTTTATAGCGTCGAGCGCGTCTGTCTTCGGCGTGCGCACTTTGACTCGTAGCCGCGTGCGTGAGTGGTATTCAATGCCCAAGTGAGCAAGGCTCGAGTTCTCGCGTATAAACGGCTTGATTGTTACTACTCGGTTCACTGCTCCTCGGCTTCGTCTACGTCGTTAAATGCAATCTGTGCGAGTTCTTCGTTGGTCAGGTTCAGGCTCTCGATTGATGAGGTCGTTATGCTTGTATTCACAAACTGCGGCGCCTTGCCCTCTGTGCGGTCTGTGATTTCCTGGGTGGTATTCAAGCCGATTTTACCGCCCTTGCGTGCGTCGGTAATTCTTGCAAAGGCAATTTCCTGCGCTACGGTTCTCTCGTCCTCTGGTACCTTGGATAGCCAGCGTCGCGCCTGTGCGGTGGTCATTTTCATAAAGTACTTGTACCAGTAAGATATCATATTCTTGTTAGTCCAGCCTCCCGCGCTTCGGTTCTGTGGATTTACGGCTAATCCTGCGGGTACTCCCGTGCCTTTTATGAAGCGTCCGTGCTTGTCACGCTTCAATTGTTGTGAGGTGTCAACAGTTACGGTTTCCCTCTTAAGCTCCTCAAACCGTTGCTCATCGCCCGCCAGTTTATGCTCAATCATAACCGCGTCGCGTCGTCGTTTCGCGTTCTGTGCTTCTTTGCTTGTCGGCGTTGGTGTCCAGTCCTTCGTTGGAGCTGTCGGTTCTTTTACCTCTGTTTGCGTATTCTCTGTCATATTTGCATTATATCAAAAAGCCCCGAGAGTTGTTTATTCTCGGAGCCTTCTTCTTTTCAGGTGCCTGTTTTATTGTCGTTTATTTGGTGCTTGCTTTGTCGCTTGCTTCTGCGGTCTTCTTTGTGCGTGGCTTGCGTGGCTTTGGTGCGTTTTTCTTTTCTGCGGCTTTGGCTTTCTTTATGGCTTCCTCGCGGTCGGTTTCTTCGAGGCGTTTGCCTACAAAGAGAGCGAGCTTGGCTCCCTCGACTAGTGCGCTTTCGTAGTCCATAATCTCCCTGATTGTTTTGATTTCGATAATCAAGCCGAAGGTTAAAATTATGACGCTCAATATGTCAAAGCCTTTAATTATCACCTGCGCTAAGACTGCGCTCAGGCTGATTGTTAGGGCGATAGCCAGGAAAAATAAAGCCTCGGCTTTTCTGACTGCGCGGTCAATCACTTCGCTCGACTCGTCCCTCAATTCGTGGACGTGGATTTGTATAGACATTTCTTTTAGTTCTTTCTCAGATTTCATAGTTCAGGTTCTCCTCTTCTTTAGTTGGTTGCTCGATTGTCTGCGTGGTGGTGTGTTTTTCCATTTGGCGAAGTCGTTCGTATCCGCGCCAGATGAGTTCCGCGGCTTCGAAGAAGGCGGTCTTGTCTGCTTCTGATAATTCGGCGATGTAGTTCAGTGCCTGTTGTCGCTCGTCGATTTCGTCTATGGTCGCGTCGTAGTCGTAGTCTACGGTCTTGTGCTTGTTGTAAAACATTTTCTTTTGCCTCCTCTTATAGGTGAAAGTAGTGGTTCGGCGATACTGCGTAGTAGATTGTCCATATTAGCGAAAAGCCCATTGTAAAAAATGCTAGCAATACGTGCATAAGGACGCTGTGTCCTTTCTGTATTCTGACGTAGTTGGCTCCGTCGCGTGCGTTTCTTCTCTCTGGGTTCATTTGTTTTACTCCTGTTCTTAGTTTAGTTTCTGGTTGTTGTTCTCGCTCCCTCCTTTACATTATGATAACCCCCATTCTGCGAGGCGTTCGAAGCCTCCGATTTCGTCGACGTATTCCTTGGCAATCCTTACGATTTCGCGATAAGGCACGCCGTTGATGTCTGCGTCGCCGATTGCGCAGGATAGTTCTACGCGGTTGTTGCAGTCCTCGGCTTGCATATGCGCGTAAATATTCACGGCTACGTCTGCCTTGCTCAAGTCCTTACCGTGAAGTCCTCCACCCGTTACGGCTCTGCCCATATCTGAGCCGAGCTTGCGGTTGGTTGCTCCTGCGTCGACGTTTTCGCCGCCCGACCACGACCCGAGTGGATTTATAACAATATCGTAGTCTTTTAATTCCTCGGCTTTGATAGCGTTCAGGATTTTATAGAGGTCTACTCTTAGCGCGTTTTCTTCTGCGTCGCTTTGGCAGATGATGAGGCGCTCTGCCTTTGTGTCTAAGATGTACTTACCGTCTGAGTTGTATTTCTGGTGAATACCTCGGGCGATTTTCGTAAGAAGCGACTGTTCTCTGTCTGCTGGCTCGCCCGCGAAGATACCGTTGTCACCTGCGCGTGGTTGTTCTCCTGCCTGGTTCGCGGCAAGGTGTACGTCCTGCTCGACGATATTCATATTCAGGTTGTAGTCCTTGTGCTTCAATATTCGCGTTATGATTTGCTTGGCTACGCGCTTAGGTACGTATACCGAGCTTTCTCCGATAATATTCACCTCTCCGTGTCCTAGTAGCACCTCGAAGGCTACGCGTGGAGCCTCCTGCTCCTCATAGGCGTAGTCCACGAGGGCGCCTGCTATTCGGTCGGCTAATTTGTCAGGGTGGTCTGGGTTGACTTTTTCAATCATCTTTAGAGTCCTCTCTGTCGTCTTAATGCTCGGCGTGCTGGCTCTGCTAGCGCGCTCTGCTGGGTTTTATTTATATAAATGATAGCATTTATTGTTAGCGCTATGATAAGTAACGCTGTGGCGATTGCTTCGGGTGCAATTGCGTAGGCTGTTAATGTTGCTAGTGCTGTGTTGTATAGTTTTGTCATTTTTCTTTCTCCTGGGGGGCGGTGGTGGTCGCCCCCTTGTTTATTGTTTATTTAGTAGACGATTGTGTCAGCGTCGATGTCGTAAAATGCTAGTAGCTTGTTCCAGTTCCTGGTGTTTGTGAAGTATTCGGCGTAAGCCCAGCTAATTTCGCCCGTCTGGCGGTTCCTGATAGCGGCGCCCCCTCCGTCGATTTTTGCGTTGCCTGCTTCGATGTCTTCGATGAGGCTCATTGTGAAAGGCTGGAAGTTTTTAGTCATAGCGTTTTCTCCTTTGTTCTTACGTTTGCTATGTTTTAATTATATTGTACCCTCACAAAAAATGCAAGGGTTTTTGTGAAGATTTTTTGACTTTTTTGAGGCTGTGGATAACTTTTATAAAAATAAAACTACTACCCCTGTTTTGAGTAGTAGTCCTTTAATTGTCGCACGATTTCGTGATAGCCTGCTCTGCGCCAGTACGCGCTGTGGTCAATCAAAAATAGGGCGTAGTCCTGCATAGTGTTTAGCTCCTCGCACTCGCGCTTCGCCTCGATAATAGCCCTCTCGATTTTAGTCGAGGTTACTCTATTGTTGAGTTTCTTTCTTCTTGTCGCGTCGTACCTGTTCGCGTCTGCTGTTGTTTTCATTCCAGTACCGTATTGTCTTGGCTTCGCGGTGGACGCTTCGCCTCATTGCTATATATTCTTTTAGCTCCTCAGGCTCTGCGCCATTTTCAAAGCAATACTCGAGAAGCTCTAATTCGTATAGCGCTAGTTCGCTTGCGTAGTCGATTGACCAGCGACTGGCGTCTTTGATTGCGCGGCGTGTGTTTTGGACTTGACCAGCTTTTGCGAAGTTCGCAATTCGCTTCAGGGCGTGAATAAAGCCCTCGCCCAGTCCCTGGATTTCCGCGACCTGCTTTGCGCGTGGTCTTAATTGTCGCGTCTGTCTTTTCATTGTTTACCTCTGCTTCTTAGCCGCGGAGCTAGGTGGAGGCTCGCAAAAATATGTTTATGATAAACGGGTAGAAAACTTTTACGTAAGAAACAAAGGTACGACGAGCCTCCGCGTCGAAGCGCCAACGGTGTGTATATCATCAATTGAGTTAATCGTTTAATAATTTTGTGCTGGTGCTTCTAGCTCCGCGGCTAAGATAGATTTTTAATGTGCTTGCTTAAATTATATCAAACTTCCGCGTCTTCGGCTTCAGTTTTCTGAGGCTTCGGGCGTCGGCTTATGGAGCCACCCTTTGAGCCTGCTCGGCGCGCTAGTTCGCGGTTCAGGGCGAAGCCTTTCGGTACGCGTGCGGCTCCGCCTATGCGTCCTAAGTCCCTGTAGAAGTTCGGGTTGCTTGCCTTGTTTTTCTGCGCGGCTTTTAAGCCGCCCTCTCGATTTCCTGCCATAGTTTTAGTTCTCCTTAATGCCGAAGTATTTTCTCCAGTCGGCTTCGTTTTCTTTGATTGATTTTAGAGCTTCTTCTTTGGTGGCGTAGCGTACGGGTTCGCCTGAGTCATTCCAGATACTGTCAAAGCAGTCGACCTTTTTATTTAGATAATCATAGCAGACTACCCAGCCACCCTTGCCTTTCGCAAAGTCTGGCTCAAAGTCTGAGGTCTGACGTAGTCTAACTTCTGCTAGTCTTCGGTCGCGGGCTTCTGTAGCCTCTTCTGAAGTTAGGCGGACAAAGCCCATAGCGAGAAGCTCATTATCCACGCCGTCGTTATCCCAGATTTCCCGCTCCACGTTTCCGTACTCGTCAACATAAAAGTATTTCTCGCCTATTTTTGGCGTGCGGCGGACGCTGGCTGTCGGCTCCTCTTTTATTTGCTCGAACCATTCGTCGAAGTTGTCGATGTCGACAGTAGGGATTGTGTACCTGTATTGCTCGAGTACTCTCGTGCCGTCGCTCTTGATGTCTTCATTGAATATTGTCCCCGCCTTTGCGTAGGGCAGGTCTTTAAGTAGTTTATATTTCACTTCTTTATTCCTCGATTTCCTTTATGTGCGTTACATTTTCTGTGCGCCAGCTGGCAGTTTTCGATTGTCGTTAAGCCGCCCTTGCTAATTGGCGTGATGTGGTCAATTGTGCAGTCTTTCATAGTTTCAATTGACTTACCGCAAAGCGCGCAGGTCGCTCCGTTCTTGTTTATAAGTTGTCTACGTATGAATTGTCTTGAGCGCGTTTCTTTCGCTCTGTAGTCGCGAGTTACCTTCGCTGATAATTTTATATACATTTACTCCTCTCCGTTATTTTTTAAAGGGGCAGGGTGGCTGGTGCGCTGGTCTGGCTGTTTTTGAAAGGTTTATGGAAGTGTGCGACCTCAAGTCTGCCGTCCAGTGCCACTTTCGCTGGCACCACCGCGCTGTATTGTCGCCCTCTGCGTCGTTCTGGCGCGCTCTGTGGGCTGTTTTATGTGAAAGTGCTAGTCTGTCTTAGTTTCGCCAGAAGCCTCGTCAGGCGCTTCCTGCGAGCCTACTTCGGTTATCCAGGTTTCGTCAAAAATGATAGACGCTACGTGCTTTGGGTCTTTCTTGATAAATTGCCTAGCGTTCTTTTCTGCGTCTTCATAGTTGTCGCCTTCGACGTAGATAGTGCCGCTCACTGTTTGTGTAACCTTTATTTCGTAAACCATTGCCTTTTTACCTTTCTTCTTACGTTTGTTATAGTCTTATTGTATTGTACCGTTCCAAAAATTGCAAGCATTTTCTCGGAGATTTTTTATATTTTTTTGGAGCTGTGGACAACTTACCTCAGTATCGATGAAACGCTAACCAGGCGCGCTCCGACTTTGTATTTCCTGGCTAGTTCGCGGTTCTTGGCGTTTATTCGGTCGACGATTGGCTTTAGCTCAGCTTTGGCTTCGTCTAGCGTCAATTCGCCGCACCCGAGCCGCCGCTTGATGTCGGCGACGGCTTCGAGGTTCTTCTCGGCTTCTGTCATTATTTAATCTCTGCGCCCTTCAAGGCTTCTAGGATTTGGTTAAAGTCCATAACTAAGACCTTGCGAGCGCGTGGGTTCTTCTCGAAGAACTCGAAGGCTGTGCGCTCTGGTGTGTTCCACTGTGGCTTGTTGTTGCCTGTTTCTAGCGCGTGCTTGAAGTCTTCGCGGTTATATTCGTCTGTGAATACTGGCGTTGCTTTTCGGCGGGTGTAGCGACCGCTTCCGCTCGTCCAGTCGCTGGCTTGAATAGCGTAGCCTTGCTCTGCAAAGATTTTAATGTTATTGATGTCTTTGGCTGTAAGCTTTTTCATTGCTTGCTCCTTTGTTCTTACGTTTGTCGTATTCTTAGTATATTGTAACGGCTCAAAAATAGCAAGGGTTTTTGTAAAGATTTTTTGACTTTTTTAAGAAAAAGAAAGACACCCCTGTTACGGAGTGTCTGTCGAAGTGGAGCGAGGCGCACCAACCAGCATTTGCGCCTCTGCTTGTGCCTGTAAGAACACGATTTTAGTATACCAGCCTTATTCTTCGGAGTCAAAGTTGTCTACGTTTTGGTCGACATCGATTGGTTCGAAGTATTGCTGGACGCGCTTCGGGTCGCCCTTGTAAAAAGAGAGGAGCTTTACATACTGGTCTTCTACCTCTCGCGTCGCGGCAAAGGTTTCGGCTATGCGCTCTATATCACCCTTGTAAAACGTCAGCAGGTTCTGATGAGCCTTACCCGTCTTGCGCGTCTTTTGGAAGGTCGAGCCTGCGCGGATTGGCAGACTACCCGCGGTTGTTACCAGTATGATTTCGTTGTAATACTGCATTCCTGCGTCTTTGAACGCGTCGACCGTATCTCCGACGAAGTCGTGATAAATACCGTTAGAGTCCCGCACGTCGCCTACAACAATAGCTGCAAAGCGGTTCTCTTTCAATCTGTTTACCGATTTCTGGATAATGTCGCGATAGACCTTTAAGAAGTCGTCATAATCCATATTGCTTATATCTGCGGGGTCGTCGCTGTATTTTTCGAGGTCTGCGTATGGAGGACAGGTGAAAATAAGGTCGACCTGTTCGTCGCTCTGCGGTACCGTCTTTGAGCTGTCGCCTATGACGTACTCAGGCTCTGGATAGCCTGCGCAGATTTCTGTAGCTTGAGCTATGTTTGCTTCGACCTGGTCTTTTCTCAGCTCGTGTCCTAGGTATCGATAGCCCAGACGGCTCGCGACTATTCCTCTCACGCTTCCACCTGCGAAAGGGTCGAGAATCTTTCCGCCGTCGACGTTAAACCACGTATAAGCAATCTCTGCCAGGACTGGGTCAAAAATTGACGTACCTCCATTCTGATATTTTTCGGTGTCGAGATAATCTCGCTCGTACTCTTCATTCGATAGCTTCCTGCCGAGCTTCTTTTCGAGTTCGGTCTTCTTCATATAATAATCAGGTATACAACCCGACAGGTTCGCAAAGACTAGACCGCCTTTGCGTCCGAGTTCTGATTTAATACCCAGCGTGAGCCACTGCTTCTTCCTGTCGCGCCAGTAGCCCTGCCGTGCGTCGAGGACGCTGAAGGGAGGAGCGATAAATGTACGCGCTAGCTTGCCTTGCGGGTTTATCTCGTCCGAGTCTGCGGACGCGACCGCCGTCGGTACTGCTACACCCCATTCGTCCAGCTTCTCATAGTCGTATCTGTTCGCGAGCTTGTCCCAGTCCCAGTCGCCGTTGTTCACGTTGTCGCGTATTGTGATTTCTTCCTCGCGCTCCTCCGTCAGCCCCTCGATGAGGTGCGTCGGCACTTTTTCCAGCCCGAGCTTCTTCGCGGCTTCGTAGCGCTGGTTACCGCCGAGAATAACCAGCTTGCCCGTCCTGTTGCTTAAAATGAGCGGGCGCGCTTCGAAGTAGTCAGGATTGTCTTTAATCGATTGACAGAGTGAGTCGAAGCTGTCCTTGTCAATTGTTCGCGGATTGTCCTCGAGCTTGTGCAATTCTGAAAGGTTTCTATACTTCACGGCGGTTATACTTCCTATACTTTCGTAGTTCTTCCATTTCTGCCGCTCGCTCCTCTGGCGTGCGCTTCTGCCAGCGTTTTTTCGCGTTTGCGGCTACTTTTTCGTGGAAAGCGCGCCATTTTTCCGCGTCTTTCTTTAATTTCTTGTACTCTGCGACTGGCAGAGTGATTTCTTTAGCCTTCGTCATTTATTGAGCCTCCATATACGTTTTATAATTCTTTGATTGTTGCGCTAGCGCCTTCTTTGCGTCGTCCTCTGTCGCGTAGTACGCGATTGGGTTATAATTCACGGCTCCGCTCACAGGCACAACTATAAGCTCGCCTGTGCGCTTGTCCTGCGCGATAATGTAGGCTACCGTGTTCTCGACGAGCTTCGTTGCTTCGTAGTTTCCTTCCTTCGCCTTGATTTCTTTGTAGGCGTTTTTCCAGTTCGGCTGGTATTGGTTCGCTGGGTGCGCCGCCAGCTCTGCGCGTGCAATTAGCGCCGATTTATAAGCGAGCGCGTCTGAGTGTCGCTCGAAGCTGTTGCCGAGTGATATTCGCGCCGCGTCTGTGATTTCGCCGCGATTTTCTGCGTCGCGCACTTCGCCTTCTGCGGTTAAATAGTAGTACTTTGCGCCGACCGCTGGCTTAAAATATCGCGCCAGTTTCGTGTCGACTTTCGCGAAGAACTTTGCGAAGTCGTTTATTTTGTCGATTTTGATAACATACGCTTCGTTGTCGACTGATACCAAAGCGTCGCCGTTTGTCGATTGATAAAACATAGCGCCAGCCTTGCATTCTGGCGTGTCCTGGATTAGCTTAAAATACTTCACCGTTGTCGTCTTCCTTTCTGAGCTTGTCTAGCTCATCTCTCACAATTTCGATAGCCTCGGTTGCGCCGTAGGCTACGTAGCCGTCAATTCCTGCGCGCTTCAATTCTTCCAGCCAGAGCTTCTGCTTTGGCGATACTGTCGGGCGCGCACCTCGTTGTCGCTTCATCTCGATAGCGATAAGCTTACTTCTGCGGTTTCGCTCTGATTTAATTATAACGAAAAGATCAGGCACTCCGCTCGAAACTCCTAGCTTTCGGTTGACCATTCGATAGGCTCGCTGGCTCTGTTCGTTCGGCACGTGGAAGTGCGGCAGTCGCAATATTTCTAAGTAGTTTACAAACGACTTGTGTTCTTCGGCTTCAAGCGGGTATTGCCTAGTCGTCAAGGTCTTCATCTCGCGGCACCCAGATTGTGATAATCATCAGCGCAATTACTAAGATTGCAAGTACTGAAAATGTCGTAGCAATCACCTTTATGACGAAGTTGTGGCTGTTTGTAAAAATAAACAGCGGCATTGTTATTAGTCCGCCGATTACGAAGACTACCACGCTCACAAAGAGCCTTGCTATTATGTCTATAATTTTCTGCCTCATTCTTTCTCCCTCCTCTTAAAACGGTATCTCTGATAGGTCGACTGGCTCGTCGAGTTTTACGTCGTCGAGGTTCACCTCGTCGGTTGGTTTAGCTTCTTCTTGCTTCGGCGCTTCTGCGCTTGAGAGTAATTGTATACTGTTTACAATAACCTCAGCTCGCGAGCGTTTTTCGCCGTCTTTGGTTTCGTACTTGTTTATGTGCAATTTGCCGACAATTCCGACGCGCTTGCCTTTGCTTGTGTATTTCGTTACCACTTCCGCGGTTTTTCCCCAAGCCAGACAGTCGATAAAGTCGACGTACTCTTTTTCAATTCCGCTCACGGCTAGTGTAAATGCGGCTATGTTTTTACCCGACTTTGTGGTGCGCGCTTCTGCGTCGCGCACCAGCCTTCCTACTAGCGTTACGTTGTTGATGTCTGCCATTTTATAAGCTCCTTTCTTAAATGACGCGCTCTCTTTTAATAATACAGCCAGGCACCATATCTGCGCCGCTTTTCTTTACGTAGTCCTTGATGAGGCTCTCGCTCGGTACACAAAGCTCTCGAGGCACTTCGTTCGCGTTCACGATTTCGACGGTGATTTTCTCGCGGCTTCCTGTCTTTGGTGCTTCTTTTTCGATTGCGCGAGCGGCGGCTTTGGCTTCTGCTTCCATTTTTTCCGCGAGGGCTTTCGCCTTGTCGATTTCTAGCTGTTGCTCGGCTTCTTCCTTTTCTGTTTCTGGATTTTTCGCCAGCTCGATTTTTCGCTCGGCGATTTCCTGGCGGAGTTTGCCGATGAAGGCAATTGCGAGCGGGTGCTTCGCGTCGTCGTTTAATGCGGCTATGCGCTCCTCCGCGATTTTTTCGCAATTCTCGACGTCTTCTAGCGTCTTTGCGTCTTCGATTGCTACCGCGCTCTTAATCTCTAGCAGGCTTACCCAGACGCGCTCTGCTTCGCGTTTCTTCTTCTCCTCTTCGGCGCGCTCGAAGGCTAGGATTTCGTTAGCTACAATTCCGCGAGCTTCTTCGGCTGGTGCCAAAATGTCGCGCTCCGCGCTGATGAATTGTTTTTTCACGTCGTCCAATTGTCGCGTGAAGTTCTTTCGTAATTCTTCGGTTGACTTCTTGTGCGCCGTGATGTCTTTTATAACTTCCTTCGCGGTCTTGACGTCTGCGGCTGTTTCGACCTTGACGTTCTTGGCTCGCTCGAGCAGTTCGTTTGATTTAATTTTAAGCGGTGAGATTGCTTCTATTTGTTTATACGCGGCTTGGCGTAGTTCTTGGTTGGCTTCGTTCATACGTACCCTTTCTTTTAGTTTATTGTAAGTTAATTATATCAAAAATTATGTAACGCTACAATACTTTTACTTTATATTCGCGGACTTTTTTCTCCGCGGCTTTCAATTCGTCTATGAATAGCGCCACCTCAATTTCGAGGTTCTTGATGTAATCCTCGTCGCGATAGACTCGCACTATGACTATCTGTGCATTTTCTGAAAAGTCTGGCGCGTAGCTGACCCAGTCCCACCAGAGGCGCTCCTTATCGCACATCATATTTCCCTGGATTTGCGGTATGTAAATTGACGGCACTTTGCCTGTCGTGAGCGCTTCCAGGTGGTGCGCTGGCGTGCGGTTCTTGATTTCTATACCACCTTTGCCTTCGCCTCGCCAGTTGTCGACCTCTACTATTCCGTCGGCGCTGGCTCCTGTATCGAGAAAGAGGTGCTTCTTTAAGCCGCGCTCCTCTACTGTGTTGCCAGTTTCTAGCTCGTACCTGAGCCTTGCGGCTGGCTCCATTTGCGTACCCCAATCCATATATTTAGTCTTGCCATAGCGGCTGTATGGCTGACCTGTTAGCCGCTCGGTTAATAGTTCGGCTAGATAGTTCTTGCGGCTGATGCTTTCGTATCTTGCAAACCCTCCGCGCTTGGCGAGGATATCGCCGTAGCGGCTGGCTGTTGGTATTCCGAGGCGGTCTTTGTACCAGTCCTCGGTTCCCTGCTCGTGTGTCGTCGTGTCCATTTTAGCCCTCGACTTTTACCGCAGTTTCTTCCTTGATTTTTCGTAGTCTTTCGCGTGCGATTGTTGCGGCGTAGGCTTGCTCCGCTGGTGCTAGGCTCGCGTAGGCAGCTTTTAATTCGGCTATCGTTTCGGCTTTTTTTAATCGCTCAAAGGCGTCCTCTTGCGGCTCTTCGGCTAGTCCGTAGTCTGGATTGTCGATTGTGTCGATGTCTTTTACTTCCTCGAAGAAGTAGCGCTTGCAGGCTCGCTTTATGACGGATTTTAGCCAAAACTCCGTGTCCCATTTTTCCCAGAGATAGTTGTTGCGGCTACTCTTCTTCATTTTTTCGAAGTCTTCGGCTGATAAGCCCTCGTAGTGTTCCGCGTCGCCTGTCTTAATCACACAATATGCGCCCACGATTTTTGAATTGCTGAAAGGCTTAATCTTGTGAGAATAGACGACCTTCCCGCTCTGCTTTTCGACTGTGAAGTCGTCGTCTTCGCGGACTACTTGAACGTCAAAGGTTGCGTTCGGGTGCAATTTCAGAACTTTGTTTTTGTAGCCCTGATATGTAACCATTGTCATATTCGCGCCCGATATGACGACGTTGACGCCGTCGAGGGGTAGGCTCAGGTTCAGCCATTTCGCAATCATACCCGCGAGCGTTCGCGCTCCGTTCTTGCCGACGACGCGCTTGTCGGCTGATTTTCGCGACTCTTCTATGAGTGCCTCTCTCACGTAGCGTAGGCTTGCGCGTGCGTCTTTGCTGTCTACGTCTATCTCCATTTTTTCGAGTTCGTCTTTGATTTCTGCTATGATGTCGTTGATTTTTTCCACTTCGTTTCTCCTTAATTTTAAGTTGTGTTAATACTATTATATTGTAACCGCTCGACTTTTGCTAGTCCTTGCGCGGCGTTCGTGTGAAGCGTTCTATTGCCCGCTCTAAGAACTTTTCAGGGTCTGTGCTTGACCTTACCAGTCCGTTGCCTGTCATTCTGCGGCAAGCTGTGAAGATTTGGTTGTTAATTCGGCTCGCGAGTGGTTCGTAGTGGATTTCTAGCACTTCGTCGCCGTCTTGGATTTCCATTTGGACGGGCGCGATAATTCCGCGGGTGGTTTCACCTGCCAGGATTTCGACCAGGTGTCGCTTCTGTATTCGCGGGGCGTGCAGGGCGATAAACTCGCCGCTGTCGTCGATTGGCAGAACTACCTCCTCCGCCAGCTCATTGGCGAGGGCGAGTAGGTCGCCGTTATACTCGCCGTTGACTAGTTCGTCGTGTAGTGTCATTTGTAGCAGTTTGTCTGCTAGGCTGGCGGTTCTATTCGCTGTAATCATCTTGTTGCTCCGTTTCTTCTATTAGTCGCTGTTTGGTTGCTTCGTCGACTTCTTCGCCGCAGTCTGGGCATACAATCGCGTATGTTCCGCCGCAGGCGCACTCGACGTAGCCGCTCTCGCCCTGTCCACAACAAGGGGCTTCGAGATAAGCGTGTTCGTGTTTGCATTCTTGCATTGTTTTACCTTTCTCTTACGTTTGTTGTACTTTCATTATATTGTACCGTTGCAATAACAGCAAGGGTTTTTGTGGAGATTTTCAAAGATTTTTAGCCCTTAAATGAAAGCGATATTATCCCGCTTTTTCTTGTTCTCAGCTCTCATTCGAAGCACTAGCTTGTCAAACTGCTTACGGAGCTTTGCGGTTGAGAGAATATTTTGCGACCAGAAGTCGTCCTCCTGCGACCATTTCATTACTGCGTTAATTTCTGCGTAGCTGTACCCGTCCAGCCTGTGGATTTTCTCGATTGTTTCGATGTCTTTCTGGAGCTGTGCTTGTGTTCGCTTTTTGTTCGCCCTGTTTGGTAGTCGTTTTTTTATCATTTCGTGCATTTTTTCGACTATTTCAGCAGCTTCTGCGGAGGTTTTACTCACCTCGCTTGTCCGTTTGCGGACAAGTAGAGTATTTCTATTACTGTTTCTATTACTGTTTCTATTACTGTCTTCTATAGTCCTCCGTGGGGGCAGGGGGGGTGCCTCGGCGGGTGCAGGGGGTGTGCCTCGGCGGGGGCAGGGGTG
>ERZ773180.992-NODE-992-length-15041-cov-43.520953_pt1 | contig 15041 bp, 4 predicted proteins | sample MGYA00511080_ERZ773180 | MGnify/ENA primary metagenome ERZ773180 (study PRJEB29015, sample SAMEA2738175) | human oral metagenome | biome: human oral; feature: human-associated habitat; material: saliva | place: China | collected 2178 ...
TCTCTGCATCTGTTAAGTCAGTACGTGCATCGATTGCTTCTTCTTTCTTAGCTAATTCATCTTCGATTGCTTTCTTAGCTGCTGCTTTAGCTACTGGGTTTACAGCTTTAACGTCTGCTACACCTTTATCTTTAGCAGCATTTACTGCTGTTTGTGCTTCTTCTGCTGCTTCTGGTGTTGCTGCGTTATCTGGCTGTGCGTTAATAGCGTCTGTTGCTGCTTTTGCTTTCGCTTGTGCGTCTGCCTTAGCTTTTGCTTTCTCTGCATCTGTTAAGTCAGTACGTGCATCGATTGCTTCTTCTTTCTTAGCTAACTCTTTTGCGATTTCATCTTTAGCTTTTGTTTTCGCTACTGGGTTTACTTTCGCAATTTCTCCAGTACCAGCTGTTTGAGCTGTATCTACTGCTGCATCTGTTGTTGCTGCATCAATTGCATCTGTTGCTTTCTTAGCTTCTTCTGCTGCTTTATCTTTAGCTGTTTGTTTTTCTTCTGGAGTTAAGTCTTCACGTGCGTCAATTGCAGCTACTTTATCTTTAAGAGCATCTTCAACTGCTTTCTTAGCTGCTGGTTTCTTAGCCGCTGCTGGATTTACTGCACTAACTTCATCTACACCTGTTTTCTTAGCTGTATCTACTGCTGTTTGTGCTTTTGCTGCTTCTTCTGGCGTTGCTGCGTTGCTTGGTTGTTTAGCAATTTCTGCTAGTTGTGCATCTGCCAGTTTCTTAGCTTCTGCTTTAGCTGCCGCTTTTTCTTCGTCAGTTAAGTCAGCACGTCCGTTGATTGCTTCTTCTTTCTTAGCTAATTCATCTTCGATTGCTTTCTTAGCTGCTTCTTTAGCTACTGGGTTTACAGCTGTTACATCTTCAATACCTTTATCTTCAGCATTATTCACAGCTGTTTGAGCAGTTGTGGCTTCTGCTGGTGTATCAGTGAAGCTTGGTTGCTCAGCAATTTTCGCTAATTGTGCATCTGCTAATTCCTTAGCTTTGTCTTTAGCTGCTTTTTTCTCTGCTGGAGTTAAGTCTGTACGTGCTTCGATTGCTTTTTCTTTATCTGCTAATGCATTTGTTACAGCTTCTTTTGCTAGCTCTTTTCCTACTGGGTTTACTTTCGCAATTTCTCCAGTACCAGCAGTTTTAGCTTGATCTACTGCATCGTTTGTTGTTGCAGAGTCGATAGCTTTAGTTGCTTCTGCTGCTGCCGTATTATTTTTCGCAATCGCTGCTGTTTTTTCAGCTTCTGATAAGTTTGTATCTGCTTTAATCGCATCTTCTTTAGCTTTACGAGCTGCTTCAACATCTGCTTTTGCTGCTTCTTTTTTCGCTACTACTGGGTTATCTGCTGCAATTGCACTTGTTCCTGCGTTTTTAGCCGTATCAAGAGCTGTTTTTGTAGTAGCATCATTAATTGCTGTTAATGCTTTTTGTTTATCAGCATTTACTTTATCGATTGCTGCTTGTTTCTCTTCATCAGTAGCATTTGGAGTTGAGTTAATCGCTGCAATTTTCTCAGCTGCTGCTGTATTTACTGCATTGATAGCAGGTTGTTTATCCAGTTTTACAACACCTGTCAAAGGAACACTATCAGTAGATCCATCGTTATAAGTAACGACAAGTTGGTCACCTTGTTTTGCTACAGATTTGATGTAATTTGATGCATTTTCTACTTCTGTATTATTTTTATCTGACAATCTTGCATCATCAGCTGTGCTATATTTAACCTTGATATTCTCTTTAATTTTAGCAAGATCAGCTTCAGATAGATTATCTGGATCCGAAACTGTGATTTTATCAGCTTCGTTTGTTTGACTTTCAATATTGTATTTTTGAGTTTGTTCACGAACGACAAGTTTGAAAGCTCCCTCTTGATCAAGATTAGTGTTCTGAAGTGGTGGGGAGAATACTGCCCCTTCTAAATCTTCAGCTACTAGGTATCTTGTCATTAATGTTCCTACAAATTGTGGTCGACCTGGAACATTTACCGTTCCCGTAATTCTAGTAATAGCTGGATCATCTGCTGTTGCATTAATACCATTAGTATCCGTCTGTGAGGTCATAGTTAAACCATACTCATTTTTAACTTGTCCTTGTGCAGCACCAGATGCCCCTACAAGACCTTTCGCCTGTACTATACGAAGATCCTTAATTTTTCCACTATCGTCTGTAACACCAAATTCAAGATTTGTTTCTTCACCTTTATAAACATAGATTTCTTTTTCAGCTGGATTAGAGAACGGGATAATTCCTTTTGGTCTTACATTTAGAACTTTATTTTTTTCAATTGTATCTACAGAGCCGTCATTATATGTTACAGCAAGTTTTGTAGAATCTGTTGGAGACACTACCACTTCTTTAATCAATTGAGACGGGGTGCTAACATCTGTTCCTGCTAAGCCTTGCAAGCGAGCATCCGTATTCTTTTTAGAGTACTCTAATTGCAATCTTGATTTAATTGTTCCTAGCTCATCTTCTGTAATGTTATCGATATCATTAACCGTGATACGTTGAGAGCCTGTTAAATCTTTAACATCATACTTTTGGGTTTGTGGTTTAAGTACAACACGGAAAGCATGGTCGTTAGCGGCGTCCTTTCCAGAACCAGCAAATTTTGTTCCTTCAACATCTGTAACTGCCACATAACGCCAACCTAAAGCCAACCCCTTTGGAGTTTCTCCCTTTGTTGCTTCCTTTAATTTTTCTTCTGATAAATCATCTGTCGCTTTTGGAGTACCTGAGTATCTGATAACTGCTGGTGTCGCGTCCGATGCTGGTATTTCCGTTTTAAACTCATTGGCTGTATATCCATACTGAGTATTGATTTTATCAGCTGTACCTTCTACAGGTTTAAACGATTTATTTCCCCATTGTAATAAAGTTGCACTTTTAATCTTATCCGCATCATCTTTGATTTTAATATCAAATGAGTTCTCTTCTGCTCCATACACATAGATTTCACGCTTAGCTGCATCAGAGTATGGGAATTCTACAGTTGGATCTTGGTTGATACGTGCTACACTTGAAACAGCAATAGAATCAGTTGAACCATCTTTATAGGTAACAGTCAAATCACTGCCAGATTGTGCTACACTTGAAACTACAGTTTTAGCATCATCAAGTAAAGTACCTTTTTTACTTTCTAATTGTGCATCGTCATTTGTTTTTGAATATTCAACCTTAAGGCCGTTTTTAATATTATTTAAATCTGTCTCTGTTAATTGAGCAAGATCCGCGACCACAACTTTATTTGCAGTCTCCAATGCTACCGGATCATACTTATATGTTTGTGGTTTTGCTATAACGTTGAATGAACCTGGGTCAGTAGCATTCGATGAACCTACTGCTCTATTTTCAATAAAATTACCAGCCTCATCTGTTGCAGTAACATAGCGCCAACCTAACGTAAGTCCTGTAGTTCTGATTTTTTCTAGCTGGTCTGCATTAAGCTCGCCTCCAGGTAAACCTGTATAATGAATTACTGCTGGATTAGATTCTGAAGCTTCTGTTTTAGTTGTAATCTCGTTAACAGTGTAACCATACTGAACATTTCTTTTACCCGGCTCCCCTGCTACCTCAGCAAAATCTTGATTACCACCACGTAAAACAGTTGCACTTTTAATGAATCCTGAATTATCCTTAATTTTAATGTCGAAACCTTCAGCTTCTCCACTATAGACATAGACATTTTTACCATTTGCAAATGGAATTTCTACAGTTGGCTTTTCTGTATCAGTCTCCGCACGGAAAGCATTATCTTTATCCATCTCTTTACCGTTACGTGGGTCGTTTGAACCTGTGTTTTCGATTGCGTTAGATTCTGGGTTTTTCTCTGTGTTTTCGGCTTTTTTACCTACAGTTTCTTTACCTTCAGTTGTATCTACTGCTGGAGTTTCTTTTTTCTCTACAGGCTTGTTTCTTAATCCAGCGTTAGCTGTAGTGACAAGTTTGCTGTAAGCTTTTTTTAGTTCAGCTTGAGTAGTTGCATTCGCTAAAGTAGCTTTTGCAGCTTCTAGGTCAGCTTTTAATACTGCAACACTTTCTTCCGTTTTGTTATCGTAAGAACCGTTAGAAAGTTTTGTTTCAATTTCTGAAATGTAGCTTTCAAGTTGGGTCTTGTCCAAAGTTGGAGTTGTTGCTTCTAAAGATGTCTCTTGTTTGCTTAGTTCATTAGCTGATACAGCCCCATTACCTAAGAACATGAACAGAGCAGCAACGGCTACACTAGCCGCTCCAAAACTATATTTACGGATTGAGTAACGAGTGACCTTCTCACGGTGCAAACGTTCAACACGACTCATAGATGATTTCTTCTCCATTGATTGTGTTCTCCTTAAAAAAATTTTTATTTTTATATCTACATGCAAAGATCCCCCGTCATAGACGAGGCTTCGAATGTGATACTTTACCTCTTCATTGTACATGATAAGTGATATATATGCAAGATAAATGCTTATCAAATTCGCCAAAAAAAAAAAACATTTTTCAGACAATTTTTACAATTTGTTCGGTTTTATAACCAAAATTATGAATTTAAAAGCAACTTTATCAAGACAAAATAACAATAATTATATATTACTATATTCAATCATAAGACGATATTCGCAAATCAATTTGGATAAACTATATTTATTTGGTAAAACAAATAACTTTGATGTCTAAAAGGAACTATTCTGATCCTTTTTAGCAAAATATTCTCAAAATAAATATACAAAAATTTTTAAGTTTTTTAGATTTTCTCTGCCTTAAAAATAGGGTTGTGAACCCGCATAGATAAAAAAAGCAGCAGTTAGATTTCCACATGCTCTAATAACGTTCTAGTTTAGTCTAACAAAACTCTTATCTATATATCATATGCATCACTCTCCCAACATTTAAAGTCAACATGTGCTGGAATTATATCACCATTGACTTGACCATCCCTTGTTACAACCTGAAAGTTTTAGCAGACACGCCGTACTAGTCTAGCTTCAACCAACTATAGCTAACATATAAAGATAAAGACATGCTACCTAGTCTGATAACATGTCCTCTTTTCCTATATTATAGTAATTCCTCAACCTCGGTGACGGTCACACCCAACTGCTCACTCGCAACCTCAGAAGTCAGAAGACCTTGGCGGACTAGATTTACTAAACCTACTTTTAATCCCTGTTCAAGCCCCTCCGCACGACCACGCTCTAAACCTTTTTCAATACCTTCCGCCCTAGCTGTTTCCAAGGCATAGTCATGAGCCAATAATGCTTGTTCTTCTCGCATACGTAGTTGACTAAACATTTTCCTGTCCTCCTCGGGCCAGCTCTTGTAGTCCAGCAGTTGGTCTGCTTGGCTAATAGCTCGCTCGGGTGGTTAGGTGAAGGGCTTGTTCCCGAAAAACTCCAACCATGGTTTGCGAACCTCGTCTTTGCTGGTTTCTCTGTATTTTTTTAGTTCTAAGAACGCCATCTTGACCAGATGGTTTTCTTGTCCATTGTTTGTAAGTGTTAAAATCTCACCTGTCGTGTCCTCGCGCATACTAAAGCTATGAAAAGCCAAATCATCTGAGAAGTAATTGCTATCCACAATAGCGATAGCGTATACCGGTGCGATGTGCTTGTAACTCTGGTGTGTATCACCTTCTCGTTGGCGAATTTTTTCTAGATTTTGATTGACTTGACTGCACAAGTAAGCCCACAAACGATTGATGAAAAAATTCTGATGATGCACCTGAATCTCAATGATTACTTGAGTACCGTTGTCCAACTCCGCCAAGACGTCTATACTGGTATAGAAATCCTGCACCGAGTACGGCAGGGAAGGCAAGACGTGAATATTGCTTCCCTCCAAAATGGTTACATTTTTGGCTGGTAAATCCAACATATCGCGAATAAATTGACAAGTGATTTCTGGATTGCTGAAAATTTTCTTAGCTACCAAGTCATTAGTTGGGCTAATACCCGGATGACGTAATGTCATATTTCTTCTCCTTTCATTATAGCACATTTTTAAGTCTAGGTTTACTAGATTCACTGCTACTATCTATTTATTCGAAAAGGAAATGAATTGTTAAGATATTTTATCTCGTTTCAACTAAAATATGAGCTTGATCAATCAACTGTCCATCAATAGTCAGATTCAGATAGAAATCCAAGGTCTTATCAGCAGCAAAATACAGGGTTGGTATGGTCAAATCTTTTTTGCTTTCCCCAGCTTGAAACGCAAGGACTTGAATCTCGTCCTGATAGGCGACACCATGCACACCAGTCCCCGGTTGAATCGAAATCTTAGCCTCCAAAGGAGTGTTACATTCGCTACGTTGAATCCTAAAATGAAGAGTCTCTCCCTTTGCTACAGCTAGACTTTTTTCTGCAAATGCTAGTCCCTGAACAACTTCTTGTTTTGATAAGCTAGGAGTTTTATAGAGGGCAATCTTGGTCAGTACAGGTAAATCCTGTGCCTCTGTAATCATCACGCGAACCTTATGTGCCTCTACTAGCGGCCCTCGCAGGAGGCGCTTATGACCAACTGTAAAGCCCATGCCAAATTCCTGCCAGACACCATCTACCTCTACTTGCACATGAAAAGCAGCGATTCGTTGCCCTAGCTTCAAATCTTCTCTTAACTCAAGAACATCGACAGTTTTAGGTGACCCTAAATCGAGTTCTAAATGGATTGGCAAGCCTGCATCGCTTGCCCAAGAGCTGGTCTCAAAGCCGTCTGTCAGATGGTGACAGGCAAAGTCTGCGGAAAGAGCAGGACCAGATACCTCAGCTCCCAGAGCCAAATCTTCTTTATAGAGCTCATTGCGATAAGCCGCAAATTCATAGAGGCGTTCAACATCCTTTGCATCAAAAAGCCCATCTTGATTCGGCGGAATATTGAGTAGGAGTGGAGTTCCTCTCCCAACCGAATGAAAGTAGATTTCAACCAACTCCTCGAGAGACTTAGGATCCTGATTCTCATGGTAGAACCAGCCCGGCCGGATGGAAACATCTGCCTCACCAATTGAAAAAATCGTACCCGAAGAATCTCCGTGCTGAAGATAGTCCAGCTCTGCTTCTGTTCCTAGTTTGTCAGGATTCACCTTTTGCCACAGTGGATCACCTGCATACCCTCGTTCATTGCCAATCCAGCGAATACTGGTGCCTTCCGTTGAAAAAATCAAGCAATCGCCCTGCAGTTCACGAATGGTTTCAAACCATTTTTCAAATTCATAATTGACCTTTTGAGCCCCTTCTCCTCTGGCACCATCCATCCAGACCTCAGCAAATTTCCCTCCATTTCCATAGGCAGAATTTGATAAGATTTCCTTCAGCTGAGCCAGATAATAGGCATTGTAGTCCGCTTCTCGGTTCACATGATAGAGAGGACTGTGGGCATCCCAGGGTGATAGGTAGACCCCCATATCCATATCAAACTCTGTAGCAGCTTGGGACACTTCAAAAAGCAAGTCCCCCTCTCCATTCCTCCAAGGACTAGACTTAACCGAATAATCTGTGTGAGCCGTCGGGTAAAGGACAAAGCCATCGTGGTGCTTGACCACCAAAATCAACTTTTTAAAGCCCGTTTCCTTGAGCACGCGAACCCACTCACGCGCGTCTAACTGTGTCGGGTTAAAGCGTTCAGGATCCTCCTGACCTGTCCCCCATTCCTGGTCATAAAAGGTATTGGGGCCAAAATGGATAAAGGCTGCTAATTCATCCTCTAAATACGCTAGTTGGGCCTGACTAGGCAAGGGGCCATGCGGTTTTACTTCTCTTACCATACTACTTCCTATCTACATTTTTCTTTACTTTTTTGGCATGTACTTGCAATTCTGTTAACGCCAGTGGGTTTACCAGGTTTTCAAATCGAAGACGAAGAGCATAAGTTTCCACCTTGTCAAATTCAAAACGAAGCTCCTCATCATTGTCGCTTAAAACTTTTCGGATAGCTGATACAGGGCGCCAATTCTCCTCTTGCTTGAGCAGGGAATCCTTATCCAAATGATTGGGAGTCCGAGGCAAGCTAGGCTCATTCCCTACATAATAATCAATATGGGTAGGATCCACCGCCAAATAGTCTGGATTTTCAACATAATACAAGGTCACATTATCCACAAATCGAGGTTTTAAAATCCCTGCATCTCCAAAAAGAATGCCGACGCTGGCTTGCTCTGACTTAGCAATCCATGTATTGGCTGTCGATTTCTTCCGAGAAATGACCTTGTCATTGAGATATGAGGCTGGGTGATTCGGTTCTGAGTGAGAAGCAAAGACCAGAGGCAGATTGGACCCTGTCCATTGATTGGAAATGACTTCCCCATCTACACTTGCATCTGTCACATGAATGGTGACTGTTGCTGGCAACTCACAGCCCGCTACCTGCCCTGTGAGCACACTTTCTCCTACCTGAGCATAGACTTGAGGTTCGAGTTCATCCCAAGTAACCTTAGCCGTATCTCGTCTGCCATCTGATAAGACTAGCTTGACTCGGTCTGGTAAGTGTGGGGCTTCCTTGACAAGTGTCCAAACCCTTTCAGACTCAAGAGCGCAAATCCCTTGGACACAAACCTGAGCAGAAGCCTTTAAATCCAGACCTTCTAGCTGACCAGATACCGTAAACTCATGAAATCTTGCTATATCTTCTTCGGAGATTTCCTCCCAAACAACCTTGACTCCTTTTGCCCCACCTGACTCATAGTCCACCAAAACTGAAGATGGCAACTGTGGATAAGTACCCTTATCTGTATACGCGCGAAGTGGTCGTACAGAAACTGCCTGCCCTAGTGAGGTATTTTCTGCAATCTGCAAATGCATTTGATAGGTCTTCCCTTGATAAATAGCACTGATAACCAAGTCGCCTGCAGACAAGCAATGAAGTACTCCCTGCTTGATAATGGCGTGGGCACTGCCACTCGTCTCCCAAATCACTTCACTATTCCCCACCTTGTTCACAGGGTTATCCACAGTTTGTGGATAAAGTCCAATAGCTGGGGAATCCCCTTCTTGTAATTCTGCCTGCTTGTCCACTCGAATCTCAAACAAGCGCTTATTTTTCACTGGTTGGTTAGCCAAAGCCTCTCCCACTAAGATATCAAAACTTGCTGGCTCTAGCCCTCTAGCACTAGCTTTTACTCTGACTTGGCCTGCCTGCTCCAAGCTCTGAACCAAAAGGACACCTCTGCCATGAAAGGCTTTCCTCTTAAAACGACCATTTTTCTGAGCCTTGTAACGCTCACGACTAGCCTGCCTGCCATTATCCACACCCACAATACGAGCAGGGCCCTCAATTTTAAAATGAATCTGATTGGAAGCAGTCGGCACCCAATTTCCATCTCGGTCCAATACATCAAAATAAAGATAAAGGAGGTCTTGTCCATCTGGCGCAAGCTGTGTTTTCTCAGCATGTAACCCGATTTTGGCTGGCTTACCTGCAGTCACCACCCTATCTTCTGCTACAATCTGACCTTGATGGTCATAGGCCACAGCATGCAATTCTCCTGGTTGATAAACCAAACGCCATTCGAGATAGAGTTGGGCAGAATTTTCTCCCTCTTGGTATTTTCTACCATCTGAAGTCCATTTTTCCTGAAAAGTCTTCCTACCTTGGGATTTTCCATTGAGAAATAGCTCTACAGAACGGGCATTTGAATACACTCTAACAGGGATATCCCCATACTTATCCACAACTTGTTGATAACTCTTGTGAATTTCCCAATTCCAGTGGGGCAGGATATGAACCATGGGATACTGATCTAGGTCCAACCACTGACTTTGATAGAGATAATAGTCATTTTTAGGAATCCCTGCTGTGTCCACTATCCCAAAATAGGAACTCTTGACAGGCGTGTCATTTTGATTGTGCCAAGGAGTCGGCTCACCGATATAGTCCACTCCTGTCCAAATAAACTGACCTGCATAGTCTAGCCGATTTCTATCTACTATCCAAGAAGCCGTCGCCGTCTTCCCCCAAGGAATCCGATCATTGCCATAGTCTGACTGTTCAAAATTCCGCATGCGGCGATTATCCCCAACCCATTCCTTATCTGGGCGAAAATAGCTGTCACGCGTTCGGGTAACCGATGAGGTTTCAGATCCATAAAGTCGCCACTTGGGATGTCTTTTGCGAATCCCATCAATATTGTCTTCCGAGTAATTCAAGCCCACCACATCCAGCAAATCAGCAATCTTTTCATGACCTCCAGAACCATCTCCAAATCGAAATTGATCCATTCCCATGGTCACAAAACGGCTATCATCAACTTCCTTAACCCTTCCCAGCAAGCGTTTGATAGTCTTCAATGAATGAGCATCGCCATTTGCTTCACTAACTTCATTTCCTAAGGACCACATAAAAATCGCTGGATTGTTCTTGCCACGCTCAATCATGGTTCGCAAATCATAATCTGACCAGAAATCGCCTGCTTTCGCTTCTGGATGAGTCGCTTCTTCCTCAAAAAAGCGACCATAGTCATATTCTTTCTTGCCTCCATACCAGGTATCAAAGGCTTCTTCTTGGATGAGTAAGCCCATTTTGGCAGCTAGATCCAGTAAAATGCTACTGGCTGGATTGTGGGTAATTCGAATCGCATTGACCCCCATTTCCTTCATCTGGCGCAAGCGTCTCTCGGCAGCTGACCTGTTTTCCACAGATCCCAGCGCTCCATAGTCATGGTGCAGACAAACCCCATGAATCTTCAACCAGCGACCATTTAGAAAGAAACCCTTATCCGCTTGCCAATCCATATAGCGGTAACCAAAGGTCTCCTCTTCTTCATCAACCAAAATGCCATTTTTGTAAAGACGAGTCTTCAATTGGTAAAGGTGAGGGGAATCAATATCCCAAAGCAAGGGTTGAAAAATTGATATGGCTTGTTGGAAAGAATATTTGTCCCTAGACTCAATTACTAGAGAGTCTGTCGCCTGCCAGTCTGACAGTTGCTGCCCGTCATCCCAAATACTCTGTTCTAAATATACCAACACAGACTGAGACTCATCATTTGAAACCTTGCTTGTAAGCTGAGTTTCCACCCACCCAGCTCTTTGTTCCTTAAGCTTGGGACTTTCTATCTTAATCCCATATAAATCCAGATGCACCGAATCTGTCATCAACAATTTTACTTCTCGGTAAATACCGCTACCAGAGTACCAACGACTGCTAGGTTGCTGATTTTCCACAAAAACCGCAAGCTGGTTGGCCGTCCCATCATTTCTTAGATAAGGTGTGATATCATAAGAAAAGGGTGTGTAGCCATTGGGATAATAGCCCAGCACTTGCCCGTTGATATAGACTTGGGCATTCATGTAAACCCCGTCAAAGAGCAAACGCACCGATACAAGACTGACATCTTCTTCCAAGTAGAACTGAGTCCGGTACCAAGCTTGACCCCCGTTTAACTGGCCACCCTCATTTTGCGCTGGCGAATACTGGTCAAAATCATTGTAAATACTCCAGTCGTGCGGTACTTGAATAGCCTGCCAATTTTCCCTCTGAAAATCCGGCGCCAAGGCCTCTTCTTTCCCCACCTCTTGACTAAAAAACCAGTGATTTCGTAAAACTTCTTCTCTTCTCATACAAGCATTCCTCTTTAAACGACTCGATTTACTTGACTATAGCACAAAACAAAAGCGCTTTCAAGATTTCCTCCATCACTCCCTAAATCCTCAGAAAAGATTCTATAATTTGTGGAAAAGTCTGAAAATCATTCCATATTCAAGCAAACTGTAATTTGCAATAAACAATACAAACCTCAAAAGAGACCAAAAAACACCCCTCTGAATGTTCATTCCAGAGAGATGTTCCTTTTGTCTTAGCTATTGTAAATCGATTGTCTAAAGTCATCTGAATCTTTGAGATAAGCTTTATAAATCGCTTTTTTCAGTTTTTGCACGGGTGTTTCGATAAAATCAAACTTTTTAGCCGTGGTATTCCCTGCTTTTATTTGAGCAAGTTCTTCTTTAACAGCTTTCTGCATCAATTCACTTAACTTCTGACTTGTCAGATTTACTTCCTTACCTTCATATTGAATTGTCAAAGGTTTCAATTGATCAATCTTAGCTACTCTTTCCTTGAACTGTGCTTTTTTAAACTCAGCATAGCTCTTACCATTCAAAATTTTATTGAAAATGTAAGTATCAGATAAAGGCTTGTTATCAGCCTCTGCTGCTTGTTTGTATTGATTTGACACATAAGGAACAAATCCTTCATAATAGCCCAAAGCAGCCATCAATTCAAAAGCTTGTTTTCTAAAGGTGATGTCCCCACTCATACCAGTGTCATTTTGACTAACACCATAAATGGTATCAAACATATCAACAGTATAGTAACCATTTGCTGCAATTTTACCTTTATCCTTAAAGCCAGCAATGATATAACGATTGACCAGGATATGATTGTCAATCAAACTATCAATATCTGTCAATTTTTTGGCATCTTCTAAGGTCAGAGCTTGAATCTCCTCACTCTTATGAGTTGGTTTAACCGCTGTATTGCGGTAATCTACCCAAGTTCTAGGCCCTGTTGAAGGAATCGGCATTATTTTTTTGAAATAACTCATCTTGTCTTCTGCAGATAAGCCTTTACTTGCCTCTGCTTCTAGGTAATCTAGAGTATAAAGGACATCAAAACTTCCCTTCATGTAAGATTTCAAATCTTCTGCTGTTTTAAATCGGTCAGGTGTTTTATTGTAAAATCCATTCTTATCACTCTCATCATATACAAAGTTGAGATTGAAATAAGTATCCTTTTCTGGATTATAGGAGTTTTCAAAAATACCACGCGCATAAAACTCTGCTCCTGTACCATCTCGACGACCGTGATTATTAAACAAGACCGTTCTATCTAGTAAGTGCGTCATTTCATGAGAATAAGTCGCTGAACCCCTATCATCCAGAACCCTATCTGTAAAGTAACGGACACCTAATCCATTGGCCTCAGCTCCCACCTTACTTACTGGAGAATAGTAATTCATAGGAGTCATAAATTGGTCAACTCCTTTATCAGCTCCACTACCAGTAGCTGGTGACCAAGTGCTATCAATCTGGGCATTCGGATCACTTGTATATTTCTTCATCGTATCAATAATCAAACGATTTGTCAGTAACTTATCACGATTTTCTGGTTTTGTTATACTATAAAGAGTATCAACATAGTTGGCTTGTTGTACAGCCGCCTTTTCAATTAAAGACTTGACTCTAGCAAGCTCAGCCTGATACTTAGTTGGATTAGACCGGGCAAGAGAAGTATCTATATAGGAACCAATATTACCATAAGTAATCGTCGCCATATTACTAATCACATAAACACTTGGTTCTTTCACATTCAAAAGACCCAAAATAGCAGCCATATTGGCCTCTTGTTTACGAGAATCCTTTTCCCCAGCGGTCAACTTGCTATATAGCCCGACATACGCTGAAGGATTTTCCTTAGATGGTTTTTCAACAATCATAGCTTGGCTAGATTTTTTAAGCCAAGTATCCGCATCATCTGACGTAAAGAGTTGGCGATTGCTGTCTAAAAATTCCTTCAAGCTAGCCTTACCTGTAATAGTAGATAAGTATTTTGTAAATGTTTGAGGACTATTGGTCAACTTCATCTCTTCATAAGACATGGATCCTAATTTTTTCAAACTATCCAAGGCTGTCATTGTCTTATTGCCAAATGAACTTGGATTAAAGGCCAGAATATCACGAATATTCGTGTCCCCAAATTGAATATTATAAAAACGATTGATATAAGACAGTCCCAACAAAATCTGCTCTTTGTATTGCTCCAGCTCTTGTTTGACCTTACTGCGATTTTCAGGGGTATCCCCTATAATTCCCAAAGTATGTGAGGCAATCTTTTTGAAACTTGACTCAGCTTGCGTCTTCGTCTGATCAAAGCTTTCTTGAATTGACAGTTTTTGAAGATACTCTGTGCGCAACATATCTTTGACCTCTTGGTCAGTGATATTTGGGTGTGTTTTTCTGAGCGCGATTTTCCTTGTTATAATATCTCTAGGATCATAGGCAGGCTCTAACTGTGCTTTTAATTTACTGTCATTTAAGAAATCTACTGATCTCGCGCTTGTGGTAAGAGCAGACACATCCACAGCATCTTCTCTCTCACTATTGGCTGGAAGTAAGTGTGGTTTATCCTCCTGACTACCAACTAAAATAACTCTCGGTTTCATTGGTTTTGTTATTTGACTCACTTCTTGAGGATTAACCAATTCACCAGTTTGTTCATTGATAGCGTAGGTTCTGGTAAGTGTATTCTCACCAACTTCACCCTCATAGGCTACCTTTTCCATATTTTTAGCAAGCGAAGAATCCTCTCTTCGCTCCTCAGTAGCAGCAATCGGTTGTATTACTTTTTCCACATTACCAACTTGAATCACTTTATCGACTGCTGGATTTACTTGTCTAGTAGTGTCAGATACCATCACCTGACCTGTTGCTTTATCTAATTGATAAGTCGTCCTAGTTTCCACCGAACCATCACGCCCTGCAACCGCTACTTTCTCTTGTCTGAACTCCAAAGCAGGATTCACCTGGTAGATCGTTTTATGAGATAGGACAGTAGTTTCAACACTCGGTTTAGTTCCAACTTCTACAACTTGATCAACTTTATTAACTACTATTTTGACAGTTTTATTCTCAGAAATATTTCCACTTGCTTGATCTTTAGTATAGGTAGTAGTAACTTGTTCTTGTCCCTCAACACCCGGAATTTTTACTCTTGTAACGCCGTGATCTAGTTCCTCATTCTTTTCATAAACGGTTTCATAAGGAACAGCTTTGGTCTCCACTTTGGTCTCAGGAAGTGGAGTGTCTTCTTTAGTACCAACCAAGATTACTTTTTGGCGCATAGCTTTAGTTGTTTCAGTTTTTTCTACTGGATTTGATAACTCTCCTGTCTCCGGATTAACTTCATAAGTTTTAGTGACGGTTGTTTCCCCTCGCTCACCTGCATCTTCAACCTCTTCTTTTCCTTTTGGAAGTTCAGGGTTATCTTTTCTCAACTCAATGATTTCTATAGGTGACACTATCTTTTCCACATTACCAACTTGAATCACTTTATCGACTGCTGGATTTACTTGTCTAG
>ERZ773180.1002-NODE-1002-length-14966-cov-71.649319_pt1 | contig 14966 bp, 10 predicted proteins | sample MGYA00511080_ERZ773180 | MGnify/ENA primary metagenome ERZ773180 (study PRJEB29015, sample SAMEA2738175) | human oral metagenome | biome: human oral; feature: human-associated habitat; material: saliva | place: China | collected 2178 ...
GCGAAGGCGAGCGATCCGGTGACCCAGCCTTGGGCGGTGGAGTCCATGCCGAGTTCGCGGCTCATGGGTTCGAGCGCGCCGTTAATCACTCCGGTGTCGTAGCCGAAGAGCAGACCGCCGAAGGTGGCGATGAGTGCAATGATGCCGAGGTATCGGCTGTGCTTCCCGGTGCCCAGCGGGGGCAGGGTGGAGGCGGTGCTCTGTGCGCTCATGGTGTCCTTTGATGCCGAGGGGGGTAGGTGAGATTACACCGACATTGGTGGTTTTTCAGCCCTGTCAGTGGGCTAGGTGAGGTGCGTCAGGTTAGACGCACCTCACCTAATCCTAGCGAAAACATTCGGCGGGTGATATTTATTTCTCACCGCGGACATTTTTCAGCGTATTTTACGGCCGCCAGTTGCGACCGTCTGAGTGCCCCTTTGAGAGGGAGCCCGAGTTTAGAACAGCGCGATCTTCTCGGGTGCAGGGAAGATGGCGTCCAGGGCGGCGAGATCCTCAGCGTCGAAGCGCAGGCAGGCGGCCTGTGCGTTGGCGCGTACCTGTTCGGCGCTGGTCGCACCGGCAATGACGGAGGTGACCGGCGACTGCTGTGCGAGCCAGGAGAACGCCGCCTGCACCTCGGTGATGCCGCGCTCGGTGCAGAAGCTGTGGAAGGCTTCGAGCTGGTCCCAGTTGGCGGCGTCGAGCACGTTCTTCTTGGAGTGGGACAGGCGCGAACCGGCGGGAATGTTGTCGCGGCGGTACTTGCCGGTCAGCAGGCCGTTAGCGAGCGGGAAGTACGGCAACACACCCATGCCGAAGTGCCGTGCGGCGGGCAGGATTTCGAGTTCTGCGCGGCGGTCGAGCAGGTTGTAGTGGTTTTCAGCGACGATGAACCGTTCGGTGCCGAGTTCACGGGCGCAGTGTTCGGCGTGGGCGAGCTGCCAGCCGGAGAAGTTGGAGTGGCCCAGGTAGCGGACTTTGCCGTCGCGTACGAGCTGGTCGAGGGCGCTGAGGGTTTCTTCGATGGGGGTGTTGGGGTCGGGGCTGTGGTAGAAGTACAGGTCGATGTAGTCGGTGCCGAGGCGGCGGAGGGACCCTTCGACGGCGCGCATGATGTAGCGGCGCGATCCGCGGGCGTTGCGATCGTTGCCGTTGAGGTCACCGACGGGCAGACCGAATTTAGTGACGATGGTCAGTTCGTCGCGGTCGAGGCCGAGCTGGGTGAGGGCGGTGCCGAACATGGTTTCGGAGAGGCCGGGTTCGGCGCCGTAGAGGTCGGCGATGTCGAAGAAGCTGATGCCGGCGTCGACTGCGGCGGCGATGACTTCGTTGGTGCCTTCTTGGGTGCGGGTGGGGGTGCCGGGGCGGCCGAGGTTGTTGCAGCCGATGCCGACGCTGGGTACGACGAGGCCGGAGTTGCCGAGCCTGCGGTAGACGGGAGATTCAATGCGTTCCATGCTTTTAACTCTACGTTGTGTGGGTATGTTGCGAGGTTATTTCCCTTCCAGTTGGGAGGCGAAGAGCTTCCTGAAGCGTGATGTAGGGTCGGTCGTTAGGTCCCGGTAGGTTCCTTGCTCCACCACACACCCACCATCCAACACCACCACAGAATCAACACCACGCAACGTCCACGCACGATGAGACACCAACACCACCAAACGCCCCACAGCAGCCACCTTCAACCGAGCAAAAATCTCCTCCTCAGTCTCAGCATCCACAGCACTAGTCGGCTCATCCAACACCCACACCGGCGCATCCCGAAGAACCACACGCGCCAACGCCAAACGCTGCCACTGACCACCCGAAAGACCAACACCACCAAACGACTCACCCAACTGAGCATCCAAACCACCCTCAAGACCACGCACAAAATCATCAGCACAAGCCACCGACAAAGCCGACCACAAATCAGCATCACCAAGACGCTCAACCGCCGCCTGCGACAAACCCAGAAGAAGATTTTCACGCACAGTCAGTTCATAACGGCCGTAGTCTTGACTCACCACACCCACATTCGCCAGCAAATCATCAGGTGATATGTCCTGTACCGACTTACCTCCAATGAGAATGTCTCCACTGGAGGGCTTAAGCATACCCATGAGTGCATTTACTAGGGTTGTCTTTCCCGATCCGCTGGGCCCGACAATACCAATCATCTGCCCGGGACCAAAAGTGAGATTGATGTTTTTAAGAGCTAAAGAATCAGCTTTTGGATACTGGATAGCAAGATTCCTAATGGAAACGCTGGAGATTTCAGGGTAGGTATCGGCAATCGGATTTTTCTGCCCGGGTTGTGCGCTAGAAATAAACTTTCGATATATATCAATTGCGTTTGACCCCGCTGCCATCGAGCTAAGGTCGCTTCCCATCGAGCCAAGCGAGACTATAGCCGAGGTAATACCTATAACAGCTCCAGCAAGAACACCGGGAGGCGGCGACGAGGTGGCTAGAAGAATAAGGGCTAAAGCTAGCAATGCAGCGCTTATAAAACCAACAATTGTATGTATTCTGAGGATGTAACGAGCTAGGCCAATTTCCTCCTCACCAGATTTTTTCCGTTCTTGATTAGCGCGATGCGCAAAGAATGAACGAGCGTTAAGAATTGCAAGCTCACGAGCAGTAGTTATTTGTGCAATCTGGTTAGTGCTATGCCATGCGTTGTAGCTATATGAATATATTTTTTCCATTGCCTCAGCATTTTTACTCGAATAGAGATGTGACATCAAGGCAACAGGAATCATGCCTGCAAGCATGCAGAGTGAAGCATATACATTGATCTTTCCTACGGAATAACTAAGGGCTCCCGTCGAAAAAATGATGAATATCAGAGCACCCATAGTAGAAACTTGAGACCCTAGGCTCCCCCCTGTCACAGCATCATGAGCTGCCCTTGATGAGCGAGCATAATCACCACTCGCGATTTCCTGAGAAGAACAAGTCGCCAAACGAGAAGATACATTCTGAATACCTGTACTTGACATTCGAGAATTTAGAATCATACGCAGAGAGTCTGATGCTTGTCCCAGGGCAATGTATCCTGCCAGCACAAAACTAACCCCCAGAGCTAGCGGAAGCACTTCATCCTGGCTCTGACCCAAATGCTCAACAAGTCTAGTGACAGCCTCCATCTGCAAAGCAGGGAATAGCGATAGGCACACAACAGACGCTAGATAGGAGACGGTCCATACGGGGTGATTTCTGAAAGCATAAACCACGGACCAAACAGTATTAGCCATAATCTTACGCATCTTTATAGCCCCTTTCAGTAGAAGTTTTGCGCCCTGCAGAATCTTCAGAGATCTGATTTTTGAAAATTTCCATAAACTTTCCCTCTGCCTTCAGTAGCTCCCGGTAGGTTCCTTGCTCCACCACACACCCACCATCCAACACCACCACAGAATCAACACCACGCAACGTCCACGCACGATGAGACACCAACACCACCAAACGCCCCACAGCAGCCACCTTCAACCGAGCAAAAATCTCCTCCTCAGTCTCAGCATCCACAGCACTAGTCGGCTCATCCAACACCCACACCGGCGCATCCCGAAGAACCACACGCGCCAACGCCAAACGCTGCCACTGACCACCCGAAAGACCAACACCACCAAACGACTCACCCAACTGAGCATCCAAACCACCCTCAAGACCACGCACAAAATCATCAGCACAAGCCACCGACAAAGCCGACCACAAATCAGCATCACCAAGACGCTCAACCGCCGCCTGCGACAAACCCAGAAGAAGATTTTCACGCACAGTCAGTTCATAACGGCCGTAGTCTTGACTCACCAAACCAACATTTGCCAACATGTTGTATTTACTCTCAGAAGAAGCACCCTTATACGTTATGCTCCCCTGGGCAATTGGTGTAATTCCAAGAATTGCATTTATTAGCGTTGTTTTTCCCGCGCCCGAGGCACCAACTACTGCAATCATTTGATTATTTATCAGCTCAAGATTAATATCTTTAAGCGCAAAAGACGACGCGCCCTCATACTGAACGGATACATCTTTGCATATAATTTTTGAAATATTTTCATGGTTAGGGTTAGAAGTTTTTATCTCAGAAGCATGGTCGTAAGTATCAGAGTCGCATACCCTTCGGAATTGCTGAACAGATAATGCTCCATTAATAATCTGACCAAATGAATATCCCACCTCTTGGGTCGCGGCAACACAGGCAATGATTCCAATCAGCGATCCGGCCACATACGATATATCGGCTCCTGAATCCACAAGGAAGTACAGGGACGCAAAAAGTAAGACAGAGCAGAGTAGCCCTGCAACTATGGAGATGATTCCTCTAACACTTTCAAGGCTCAATTCCCTACCGGCTGCCCGGCGTCGCCAGGACGCTACGCGTTGCGAGAAAAATCGGGAGGCTCTCATGAGGTGAAGTTCTTGGGCTCGGCTCTGGGCCATCAGATTGTCTAGATAGTAGTTCTCTACCCGATAGTCCTCGTACATTAGGGTGTATATAGCGTAATCACGTTTAGCGAGGATTACCATTGCAATAGATAGGGGTAGTGAACACAGTGCCGCAAAAATTGCTGCCACAATGCTGACGTTTGCAATATTAAAACAGAGGAGGAAAACCATCGCAAAGGAATTCACCAGTGTCATAACTGACATGGTGTGAACCTGCAATTCCTGTTTCGATATTGCCTCTCTTGCAGCACGTATATCTTCCTGTGATTTTGTGCTACCTATATCAGATAACGGAAATGTAGATAACCTGGTATTTAACATGCAGTGAACCCGATAGTTCATCTTTGATTTGAGGATAAGCATGTTACTTCTTACCCAGCGTTGAGCAATGATATTAATTCCGACAACAAGGGCAAGAGCAATAATATAAATCCATGCTGCGCCACCATTTGAACCGCTCAAGGCTGATACTGTATTACCGATCAGCAGGGACTGACTCAAGGGAATGCAGGCGATGACGGCTAGCGACAGGGCAGTGCTCACTAGGGTCGCGGGACAGGTTTTCCAGGCTAGGCGGAAGGACCAGAGTATAGAGGAAAATAGATTTTTCATTCTCACCACGCTCACAAAGTCGTATTGAACTCATCTTTAAGCATCAAAATAACTGAATTGATGGCTTCCCGTTGTGACAACTTATTACAATCCAAGTAGCCACACTGAACCCATGACTTTTCATAAGCTGCAGGATTATACCCATCAATAACATTTCCAACCTCCATCGATTGCTGGCCGGCACTGTCCCAGCAACTATACAATTTTCCAGAGGATGTCAAGACTACCCCTTCTGGCTGGTATCCTAATTCAGACCTTGGGGTTCGACATGTTGAACAATAGCCACTATGCCCAGGGCGAGATACTTTGAAACCTTTCTTCACTGCAACCCTATACGCATTAACATATTTATCAATATATTCATTCGACTCCTTAATAGAATCATGATACATATTTGTATTGTCAATAAGTGCGAAATAAATCGACATGTTATTAGGATGACCAAGATTTATATACAGGTCATCAAGAAGACTCTCTATAGAATTAATGCTCACACTAGTTACATTAACCCTAATACTTACATAAAATCCTTCTTGTAAGAGCAGGAGAATTGAATCAATAATCTTCCGATAACTCCCCCATCCCGACTTAGTTTTTCTGTACATATTATGCACATCTTCAGCTCCATCTATTGTAATCTGAATGGTATAACAATCTATAATTTTCAAATACTTTATATTTTCTTCATTGACTAGCACACCATTAGTTACCAGAAAACTTCCATTAACCGGCATAAACTTGGTAAGGCATCGGTGAAAATCAAGAATATCTTTTATATACAAAAGAGGCTCACCACCCAAGTAAGTCACAGAAAATTCAGACTTTCCCATATCCCTGGCATACCCAGCAAGAAATCTCGCCATCTGTTCTGTGGTAATTGCCTTATCTCGTTTATTTTGGGGACGGAGTCCACTAGAATCTACCTGATAGCAATATGAGCAAGTCAAATTACAGGCAAAACCTGGATGATACGTTACCGAAAGCGCATCATCAGAATCTTTTTTTAGCTGGCTCACAGATAATAATCTATCCAGCACCCATGGGCGCAAACACGTCCCACCATTAGCAGTAACTAACAAACGAGGCACAATAAAATAATTACCCTTATACTCCACAAGGGAAATCCTATTTCCTCTTTTAGCCCACACTTCACCCATGACCGACAACTCCTTTGTATCTTTCAGAAGCGTAGCCCTGCCTCCACCCATCAGAGTAAGCACACGCTACAGCAGGTGGAAGCAGGGATACTTCACTTTCTACAGCGGCCTCTGTCCCGGATGCGGCATACGACCACCGCAATGATCAGCGCAACGACCGCCGCCCGCCGGAACAATTTCAATGCCGAACAGATTGCACATGAACTTAACCATGAGAACTCCTCGATGAGCAGTTAATGAAGCACGGCTGTACTTCATTACCTAACTCTACTCTTCAATGAAATTTAAAACACACATATTTGCGCGTGTCCAAGAATATTAAGCAGACATATCTGTGATAGTGCCGGACACCCAAGAGCCAGCCGACGCCTCTATCCGCAATACTCCCCAGCCCCCCTTCGTCACAGTCGGTCATATTAAGTTCATATTTCGCCCCAATGTCATGTCCAGAAATATTAGGACATCAACCGCCGCACACCTTGCACGCCCTCGGGGACGGTGGGTAGAGTGAAGGCGTTATCTATCAAGAGCGACCGAGAGATCTGGCTCGTAGACGTCGCAGCAACCTCGCCAGTATCCCCACCGTCACGGTGCAGGGTACGGACAAGGTGCTCCCGCCAGGACCGATAGAGAAGAATACCCTTCGGCACCCCACGATGAGCCGTACCAGCAAACCGGTACAGCACATCCCGCAGAAGAATTCACGCACCCCGCCGGTGCGTATCTATCGGGTGAACACGAAGGATGGTTATGACGACAGTTCACCCGGCTCTTTCTTTTGAGCTGTTCCCTCCGCGCTCACACGCGAGCTGCGAGTCGCTACTGCACACGATTGCGGAGCTTGAGGGCACCAACCCCGACTACGTGTCGGTCACCTACTCCGGTGACGCGAAGCGCCGCCAGAAGACCCTGGCGCTGCTCGACCACCTGGTACACGAAACCTCCCTCACCCCGCTGGCTCACCTGATTTGTGCAGGCCATTCGGTGCACGAGCTGGAGCGTGCAGTCCGCCTGATTCTGGGCCTGGGCGTGCGCGGCTTCCTGGCTCTTCGCGGTGACATTCAGGAGGGTCAGGTTTCTGAGCTTCCTTTCGCCCGCTACCTGGTGGAACTCATTCGCCGCGTTGAGCGTGAAGATTTCGCCCACCTGGCAGCTGGCAAGGTGTCTATTGGTGTGGCGGCATACCCGCAGAAGCACCCCGAGTCCGCATCCCTGCTGCAGGACATTGAGATTCTGCTGTCCAAGCAACGTGCCGGCGCGGACTTCGCGATCACTCAGGTGTTCTTTGAGGATGAGCGATACAGTGCCCTGGTCGATTCGGCACGCCTGGCTGGTGTGGACATTCCGATTATTCCGGGCATCATGCCGGTGACCTCGCTGAAGCGCCTGCGGAACCTCTGCCAGATGGCGGGCATGGCGGTCCCGGCGGACCTCGCGTACGCCCTGGAGACAGCAACCAGCAGCGCTGAGTTGCACCGCATCGGTGTTGAGTATGCGTTGAACCAGTGCCGCACCGTGATGGATGCGGGCGCACCGGGTCTGCACTTCTTCACCTTCAACGAGCATGCGGCGGTTCTGGACGTTCTGGATCAGCTGGATTTGCCGCGGTACAGCAACCGTTTCTCTCAGCCGCTGAGCGAACTGGAATACGCCTAAACCCACCCATAACGCTCCTTGTCGGATGCGTTTCCATAATCTCCCCCACAAATATTCCGGGAGTTACGACCCCCGTTTCACCGCCCACCGCTGGGTGGCGAAACACCGGAACTGACTCCCACATCTATCCCCAGTAAAGGAAAAATTACTATGTCGAACACCGCATTCCCCGCCGCAACCATTGTTGGTTACCCCCGCGTGGGCCGCTTCCGTGAGCTGAAGAAGGCTCAGGAGGCTTTCTGGAAGGGCAAGGCAACCCTGCAGGAGCTGCAGGACACCGCCGCTGACGTGCAGCGCACCTACTTTGAGCGTGTGACCGCCGCGGGCCTGAAGGCTGATAACTACTCGATTCCGGCAACCTTCTCCTACTACGACCAGGTGCTCGACGTGGTTCGCCTGTTCACCCTGGTTCCCGAGCGTCTGGCTGAGGCTAAGGACGGCCGCGGCCTGCTGGATCTGCCCGGCTACTTCGCACTGGCGCGCGGTACCGAGACCCTGCCTCCGCTGGAGATGACTAAGTGGTTCGACACCAACTACCACTACCTGGTGCCCGAGATTGGTGCCGGCACCGAGATTAAGCTGAACCTTGAGGCTATTGACGAGCAGCTCGAGGTCGCAAAGCAGGCTGGTGTGAAGGTCCGCCCGCAGATTGTTGGCCCGCTGACCCTGCTGCTGGGCGCTAAGGCTGAGCAGGGTTCCGCTGAGGACTTCTCCCCCGTCGACCGTCTGGACGAGTTCGTTGCCGCATACGCTCAGGTGCTGGAGCAGCTGGCTGAGCGCGGTGTTGAGTGGGTTCAGCTGGACGAGCCGGGCCTGACCGTGGACCGTGCCGACAACGCGAAGGTTGCTGAGCTGGCTGAGCGCACCTACCGCGCCCTGGCCGCCGCCGAGAAGCGCCCGCAGATTCTGGTGACCAGCCCCTACGGTTCCCTGCGTGAGAACCTGCCGGCGCTGCTGGGTACCGGTATTGAGGCTCTGCACCTTGACCTGGTGCACGGCGTGTACTCGAAGGCTGAGCTGGAGTCTGTTTCTGCCGCTGGTGTGCACCTGGTTGCCGGTGTTGTGAACGGCCGTAACGTGTGGCGTGCCGATGTTCGCGCGGCTCTTAAGACTCTGGAGGCGCTGCCCGGCGCATCCGAGGGTGCCGTGTCGGTTTCCTCCTCGACCTCCCTGCAGCACGTGCCGCACGACCTGGCTCTGGAAGACCCCGCCGAGGTTCCCGTGGACGGCCTGGCATTCGCTGACCAGAAGGTCGCTGAGATTGCTCTGCTGGCTCGTGGCCTGGCTGAGGGTGAGGCCGCTATTGAGCCGGAGCTGAAGGCTGCTGATGAGGCGCTGGCTCGCTTCGCCGCTGACCCGCGCAAGCACAACGACGAGATTCGTGCCCGCGCCGCAGCTGTGACTCCCGAGGACTTCGACCGCCCGACCATTGATGTTCGCCGCGCGGCTCAGGCTGACCTGAACCTGCCGAAGCTGCCGACCACCACCATCGGTTCCTTCCCGCAGACCGCTGAGATTCGCCGCCACCGTGCGGAGGCTCGTGCGGGCAAGATTTCCGCTGAGGAGCTGAACGGCTTCCTGCGTGACGAGATCGCCTCGGTCATCGCGCTGCAGGAGGAGCTGGACCTGGACGTACTGGTTCACGGTGAGGCTGAGCGTAACGACATGGTTCAGTACTTCGCTGAGAACTTCGACGGCTTCGCAACCACCCGCCACGGCTGGGTTCAGTCCTACGGTTCGCGTTGCACCCGCCCCTCGATCCTGTTCGGTGACGTGAAGCGTCACGGTGAGGGTCTGCGCGGTGAGGCGTTCACCGTTCCGTGGAGCTCCCACGCACAGTCGCTGAGCGAGAAGCCGGTCAAGGGCATGCTCACCGGCCCGGTGACGATTCTGGCGTGGTCCTTCGTGCGTGACGACCAGCCGCGCCGCGAGACCGCTAACCAGGTGGCTCTGGCTCTTGCCGACGAGATTGCCGACCTGGAAGAGGCAGGTATCCGCATCATTCAGGTGGACGAACCGGCTCTGCGTGAGCTGCTGCCCCTGCGCCGCGATGAGCAGCCGCAGTACCTGGATTGGTCGGTGAACTCCTTCCGCCTGGCAACCAGCGGCGTGAAGGATTCCACTCAGATTCACACCCACCTGTGCTACTCGGAGTTCAACGAGATTATCGACTCGATTAACGCTCTGAACGCTGACGTGACCAGCATTGAGGCGGCTCGTTCGCACATGGAGCTGCTGGCTGACATTCCGGAGAGCTTCGTTTCCGGTCTGGGCCCGGGCGTGTGGGACATCCACTCCCCGCGTGTTCCTTCTCAGGAGGAGATTGAGTCCCTGCTGAAGGCTGCGATTGGTTACGGCACCATTGCTGACCTGTGGGTGAACCCGGACTGTGGTCTGAAGACTCGTGATTACGAGGAGACCAAGCAGTCTCTGCGTCACCTGGTGGATGCCACCAAGGCGATCCGCGCGTCCCTCTAGGAGGCGCCTATTGGTTCCGCTGCCTGCTGCGGGTTGACCGGATGATGGTTTGCTCGCGGTAACCTGCGGCAGGTGGCGGTTGTTCGGCTTCGTGCCGGTATACGTACCGACTGTATGCCGAGCTTTTGGGGATAGATAACGGGCCCGCCCGCACGGATTCTTCTGCACCGTGCGGGCGGGTTTTCTGCATCCTCGGAGGGTGCAGAGGGCGCGTCCTTGAAGGGGCTACCGCCTTCTCTGCCGCCCGTGTAGCCCGCTGAGGAGCACCTATACCGGTGAGCCACCATCCGGCGCGGTGCCGGGCATCCTGTGGCTTGCGGGTGCAAAGCTCACGATAGAAACTGAGGGGGCACCCAGATCATATCCAGGTACCCCCTCAGTATCGCTACCCCATTACCTGCAAAAAGGCATAAATACGGTGCGCAACACCGAAAACGGTGTTGCACCTAGAGCCATTTTGTGGGATTATGGAGCTCAGGATATGTGGTATAACATATCCAGGATGAGAGAGATACACCTGTAGCCATGAGGCTGTCGAAAGGAAAATGGTTATCGCCGGAAACGTACTCGCAATGCGAAAGACTTGCAACCCTGGAAGGCCCTAGTTGCAATTCGGTGTAAGCGAGCAGTCTTAGGATAGGACTCCGGGGCTACTTGCGGTAGGAATATCCACCGGATGTAGATTAGAATCCAGAGCCACTCCAAGATTCGCTTAATCAAGGGGGCAAGTGTACGCAAAGCGCAGTATATGTCGGCAATGCTTTTCAAGGTATCAAGGTCGAAAATAAGGTCCATTGCTGGCCTTTCTCTAGGGTAGCGACTAGCGTCAAATGCGAGTGTGGAGATTTGCTTCGGACGCAGTTGCTACGGTTTATCAATAAGGTTGGAGCTCCCCATGATAGTCAGTCGTGGTGGGGCTCTGGCCACTATGGCCCAGGTGTCCGATCTCATACGAATCATTATAATGGCACCTCCCTTGCGTTTACCAGCGAGTTTTGGTAGCTATTTGGCTCTCAAGCTAATATAAGCCATCCAAACACATCTACGCAGAGTGTCACAAAACGTCGCTCAGCACGGGCTCTGAACGTGTTTTACGCACACCCACACCCCTTCCGAAACCCTCTTGAACCTGTGAGAAAATTCACTAAAAATATTTTTAGAAATGGGTAAGTTTTATACATTTCCATGCAGTGCAGATTATGTTTTGCCACCTAATTACGGCACGGGGCTATGCCAGAGATAGATGTGAACCCGCCTGTACGGTTGTGTGACCGTGCGGGCGGGTTTTCTGCATCCTTGGAGGGGCTACCACCTTCTCTGCCACCCGCGTAGCCCGCTGAGAAGCACCTGTGCCGGTGAGCCACCATCCGGCGCGGTGCCGGGCATCCTGTGGCTTGCGGGTGTAAGAACATAGAATGGAACCATGACTACTAACTCTGGAATCACTAAAGAATGGGTGGATGAAACCGTCAAGCCGGGCGACGATTTCTTCCGCCACGTCAACGGTAAGTGGCTTGCTACCCACGAAATCCCGGCGGATCGCCCCAAGGACGGCGGCCTGTACACCCTCCGCGATAACGCAGAGAAGCACGTGCGTGAGCTGGTGGAGAAGATTGCGAAGGAGCAGCCGGAGTCCCGTATTGGCGCGCTGTACAACTCCTTCATGGATGTTGAGAAGATTGAGGCGGACGGCCTGGAGCCGCTGCTGAAGGAAATCGCCCCGATCCTGAACTCGGCAACCCCCTCCCACCTGGCTGTGACCCTGGCGTTGCTGTCTCGTGCGGGTCTGCCGCAGCTGTTCGCCTGGTACACCAGCAACGACCCGAAGGACCCGAAGAATTACACGTTCTTCCTGTACCAGTCGGGTCTGGGTCTGCCGGATGAATCCTACTACCGTGAAGAGAAGCACGAGCAGGCGTGCGCGGCGTATGTTGAGCATATTGCCCGCATGTTTGAGCTGACCGGTCTGGCTGAGGGCTTCGGCCTGACCCCGGAGCAGGCGGCTCAGCTGGTGTTCACTCACGAGTCTGAGCTGGCTCGCCTGCACTGGAACGTCGTGGAGAACCGCGACGCTGAGGCGACCTACAACCCGTACCAGGCGACCGAGCTGGACGAGAAGTTCCCCGGCTTCCCGTTCTCCCAGTGGCTGCTGGCTCTCGGCGCTGACCCGGAGACCCTGGGTCAGGTTATTGTGGCTCAGCCGTCCTTCTTTGAGGGTGCGGCTAAGCTGTTCACCTCCATCCCGCTGATGAGCTGGAAGCTGTGGGCTGTGTGGACTGTTCTGCGTTCGCGTGCGCCGTTCATGTACGACGAGCTGGTTCAGGAGAGCTTCAACTTCTACGGCAAGACCCTCTCCGGTACTCAGCAGATTCGTGAGCGCTGGAAGCGCGGCGTGGGCGCTGTTGAGAAGGCTCTGGGTGAGGAGATTGGCCAGGAGTACGTGGCTGTGCACTTCCCGCCCTCGCACAAGGAGAAGATGCTGGTTCTGGTCGGCAACCTCCTGGAGGCGTACCGCGAGTCTATTGAGTCGCTGGACTGGATGACTGAGGCAACCCGCGAGAAGGCGCTGGAGAAGCTGTCGAAGTTCGTCACCAAGATCGGTTACCCCGATAAGTGGCGTGACTTCTCCGCACTGGAGCTGGTGCCCGGTGACCTGTTTGAGAACCTGCGCCGTACCGGTGCGTTTGATGCTGACTGGCTGATTGCCCGTAAGGGTCAGCCGGTGGATAAGTCGGAGTGGCTGATGACTCCGCAGACCGTGAACGCGTACTACATGCCGCCGGCGAATGAGATTGTGTTCCCGGCAGCGATTCTGCAGCCGCCGTACTTCAACCCGGATGCTGACGATGCGGCGAACTACGGCAATATCGGCATGATTATTGGCCACGAGATTGGTCACGGTTTTGACGATCAGGGTTCCCGCTACGACGGCGACGGCAAGCTGGAGAGCTGGTGGACTGAGGAGGATTACGCGAAGTTCAAGGAGCGTACCGCAGCGCTGGTGGATCAGTACAACGCGTACGTTCCGGTGGGTCTGGATCCGAAGTTCCACGTGAACGGTGAGCTGACTCTGGGTGAGAACATTGGCGACCTGTCCGGCATGTCGATTGCGTTGAAGGCGTACCGCCTGGCTTTGAAGAAGCAGGGCATTGAGTCGCTGGATGACGCACCGGTGATTGACGGCATGACCGGTATTCAGCGTTTCTTCTTCTCGAATGCTCGCGGCTGGTGCACGAAGTCCCGCCCGCAGCATGCTGAGGTGATGATTTCGGTGGATCCGCATTCGCCGGATGAGTTCCGTGTGAACGGTGTGGTGCGCAATATTGATGAGTTCTATGAGGCATTTGGCGTCTCTGAGGGCGATGCACTGTACCTGGCTCCGGAGGAGCGCGTGCGCATCTGGTAGCACCCCGATAAGGGTATATGCTTTATTGCGTATATAAGAAAGGCGCCCGCCTCGTGGTTTCTAGCCACGGGGCGGGCGCCTTTTAGGTGTAGAAGCTATACGCTTCTAGACTGAAGCTTTTAGGAAGCAGAAGCCGATGCTGAAGCTACTGCAGAAGCCGAGGACGAAGAGGAAGAAGCACGCATACCGGTCAGCTTCCATGCGCCGTTCTCGTACACGCCGTGCAGGGTGCGCTCCACCTCGTCCTTACGATCCGATTCAGAGGGAGCTTCCTGCACACGGTCCTTGCTTGCAATGAACTCACCGGGATCCATAGTCAGGCGGATATTCCAGTTGTAGGTGTCACCCTCACGTTCGGGCTGCGCGGAAAGCATGGTGATGGTGACGGTCGCGTCGTGCATCCAGGCTTCACCCTTGACCAGCTTCTCGCCAAGGGTGCCACTTGCCGGCTCAATCATGCTCTTCAGCTCGGACTTGTCGAGCGCGCATTCACGCAGCGGCTCGGTCTTACCGGTGCGCATGTAGTATTCCATGGCTGCGCCGAAGAAGGCGATGGACTGGTACAGGCCCTCCACGCTGTTCTCGTTAGCGACGGCAGGCTTGACCGGTACGGGGGCGTTCTTGGACGGCTCGGTGCGGGTTGCGGGCTGGTAGTCGGAAGGCTTGGAGGTGTAACCGTCCAGGGTTGCAACGCCGGAGTAGTCGGTGCGTGCGGTCTTGGACGCAGTTACGGAAGCAGATGCGCTACCGGATGCAGATGCAGAGCCGCTGGCTGCCTGGGGCTGTGCACCGCATGCTGCCAGGAGGGTCGCGCCGCCGGTTGCCGCGAGCAGGCCGAGGGCGGATCGGCGGGTTACGTTCTTCATGGGTTCTCTCTATCTGTGGTGTATTTTCCGCACCGTGGTGCGGGTGATGCCTGAGCATCAAACGGGAAGACGGCACTACGTGGTGTAGTGCCGTCTTCCAGTATATGTTTTTTGGTTTGGGATTCTTTAGCCGCCGTAATAGTAGTAGTGGCTGTAGGAGCTGCCGTAGTAGTCGCTGATGACGATGCGGCCGCGGCGGCCGTAACGGTTGGAGTAGTAGCCGTTATAGGGGGTACGGCGCACGGTCGGGCGGTAGGTGGTTGCCTGCGCGGGGGTGAGCAGTGCACCGAGGGCAGTTGCTGCGCCTGCGCCTGCGGCGGCGAGTGCTGCGCGGCGGGTGAGGCGTGCGGGCTTCTTGGTGGCCATGATGTGCCTTTC
>ERZ773180.1004-NODE-1004-length-14938-cov-57.258348_pt1 | contig 14938 bp, 8 predicted proteins | sample MGYA00511080_ERZ773180 | MGnify/ENA primary metagenome ERZ773180 (study PRJEB29015, sample SAMEA2738175) | human oral metagenome | biome: human oral; feature: human-associated habitat; material: saliva | place: China | collected 2178 ...
GGGGGCTATGACACAAAAATCATGGAACAGTGCATGCCTGAAATCTTAGCCACGTTGAAAGAGATTGCCGGCATCAGCCTCGAAGAGCAAAGTGGCCTCAGAGAAGCCTATCGTCGAATCCACGGCCAATCCTATGCAGCTGCCATGAATCATCCTGAATGGAAAAAATACCGTGAAGCATGGTGGAAATGCCTATCGGATAAAGGTTTAACACCACGAAAGGGCGACGAAGAATGGGAAACACAAGAACTATCAGATGCAACCCGTGCTAGCGGTGATAATAATGCCCCGGCATCAGAAGAAGAAATTCGACTCAGCGTCATTGAAGCACAATGCAGTAAAGATACAGGAATGGCTCAAGGTCTTGCCAACCTTGTAGCTTCATATCAAAAACCGCTCATTCGAGATAACGAAACAAAACTAGAAGAACAGCGACGGCAGCTATCAGAAGTTTATCTCCGATATAAAGAGTGGGTTCTCAAAAACCAATAAATAGAAGGTCCCCGATTGATGATTCATCAATCGGGGACCTTTAATTTATTAACTACTCTGCAGATAGAGAGGGCTAATCGGTGAAGTGGCCGGTCACCTCCGCCAAACGCGCCGGATTCACCAGATCAGGGTGTGTACCCTCCAGCAGCACCGCACGGAACGACGACGCATGCGCCGCCCAACCCTCCGTATCCAAATACGGCTGATCCTCATGCGGCACACCCACCAGCAACACATCACCATCAAAGAACGCCTGCTCAGCACCACGCATCAACGCCGCCGAAGCACGCATACTACCCAAGCACACGCCCAACTTCTCCTCCGATAGGTAACCCATCGCCGAACCCGCCTTCTGCAAACGCTCCAATGTACCCGGCAAATCAAGCTGCTCATCGGCGGCAGGCTCCGGCAAACCGCCCATACGCAGCAGCGCACGGAAGCTCTCCTGCTCATCCGGCGCAGGCACGCCCTGCCACTGCTCCGAAGGATACGCATCCAACAGGATGACGCGCTCAACCTGCGCACCCGCAGCCTGAGCCAGGGCCGCCACCTGCACCGCGGCAGTACCGCCCACAGACCAGCCCATCAACGCAAAACGACGCGGCAACGAACGCTCCGCCAGAGTCTTCTCAATCAGCTTCAGGTAGCCCTCAGCCAGCTCCTGCAGGCTCGACGCAAACCCGGCATTCGGGTCAGAGAACGCCTCAGCCTGCAAAGCATACACACCCTGCTGAGCCGGAAGATGCGAGAGATACCCCGCATAGCACCAGCCCAAACCACCCGCAGGCGGCAGAATAAACAGCGGCGCAGGCTGATGAGCGGGCTCAGCAGCATCATGCGCGGCAGGATGCTCACGCAGCGGCAGAACCGGCGCGAACTCCGCACCCTCGCCGCGCTCGCCCGCAATGGACGCCGCCAAAGCCTGCACGGTCGGATGCGCGAAAAGCGCACCGATGCTCACGCTCAGACCCAGCTGCTCCTCAACCGCGGCAATCACCTCAAGAGCCGCCAGCGAATGACCGCCCGAAGCGAAGAAATCCTCATCCACGCCGAAACGCTCACGACCCAGCACTCCCGCAATAATCGAGCACAGCTGCTGCTCCAGCAGACCGTGCGGACCCTCAGCATCAGAAGTTTGCGGGGTCAGATCGAGGGACGCCAACAGCTTGCGATCAGCCTTACCGGAGGGGCTCACCGGCAGAGCAGGCAGAGTATGCCACAGGGTCGGAACCATGTAGTCCGGCAGAACCTGCGCACAATGCTCACGCGCCGCCTCCACCAGCTGCTCGGCACGCTCGGCGGACACGTCGCCCACCTCCAGCACCGCCGCCAGGGCAGGCTCACGCAGACCGCGGTACAGCAGAGCCACCGAAGCGCTCACGCCCTCAACCGCTGCAAGAGCCATCTCAATATCGCCCAGCTCCAGGCGCTGACCGCGCACCTTAATCTGGTAATCCGTGCGACCGCGGTAACCGATAACGGCGCGGCCATCGGGAAGAATCTCCCAGCACGCCAAATCGCCCGTACGGTACAGGCGCTGACTCTCACCGTTCAGCAGTGCGAGCGCACCGGCAGGAGCCTGCTCCACGAAAGCCGCCGCGGTCGCCTGCGGGTTGTTCTTGTAGCCGCGCGCCAGCTGCACGCCCGACAGGTGCAGTTCACCCGTCACGCCCACCGGCACGGGGTGGCCGGTCGGGTCAAGAATCAGGGTGCCGGTGTTCCAGACCGGCTCGCCAATGGGCACGCTCTCGCGCTGCGGGTCGGTGGAGGTTTCCCAGAAGGTCACGTCCACTGCCGCCTCGGTCGGGCCGTACAGGTTCAGCGGGTACACTCCCAGAACCTCGCCCGCAGCCTGTACTTGGTCCTTCTGCAGTGCCTCACCCGAGCAGACCACGTAGCGCAGGGGCTGGTCTCGATCCCTGCCGAAGCCGGCATCAGCCAGGATGCGGCGCGCCGCCGGCGAAGAGGTCAGCGCCGAAAGCATGGTCGGCACAAAGTGCACCGCCGTGACGGACTGCTCGGCAATCACGCGCGCCAGGTAGGCGGGGTCGCGGTGCCCATCCGGGGCGGCAATGACCACGGCGGCACCCTCGGCAAGCGGCCAGTACAGCTCCCACACGTGCACGTCAAAGGAGATGGGGGTCTTGTGCAGAACGCGGTCGCCCTCCCCCACCGGAATCTGGTGCTGCTGCCAGCGCAGGCGGTTATCAATCGCGCGGTGGCTGATGGCAACGCCCTTAGGCCTGCCCGTGGAGCCGGAGGTGAAGAGCACGTAAGCGTCCTCGTCCAGACCGGTTTTCACGCCCGGAAGCTCCTCTGCGGCGGGTGCCCGGGTGGAATCGTCAGTGCTCAGCAGCGGCAGGGTATGCTGGGGCAGGTTCGCGTGACGCGCAGGATCCTGCGGGTTCAGCTCCTGCGCGCTCAGCGGCTGCAGACCGGGGCCGTGCAGCAGCAGGGAACATTCGGCGTCCTCCATCATCACGCCCACACGCTCGGCGGGCAGATCCGGCAGCACCGGCACGTAGGTGGCGCCAGCGTACAGCAGGGCGTACAGCGCCACGTACTGCTCCACACCGCGGTGCACACGCAGACCCACCGCATCGGAAGGGCGAACGCCCCAGTCCAGCAGCTGCGCGGCAAGCGCGCGGGCACGCTCATCCAGCTCGGCGTAGGTGAGGGCGCGGTCAAAAGCGTAGGCGCGCTCCGACTCGGGGGTGAGCACCTCACCGGGCGCGGGGGCAGAATCCAGCACCGCGAGCGCCTGCGGATGCGCCGCCACCGCATCACGGAAGCGACCCAGCAGGGTCTTGTACTCCAGCGGATGTTCGGTCAGCGCCGGGGCGGTCAGCTCGCGCAGGGTCGCAAGCTCCGCCTCGGTCGCCAAACCCAGGTTGTTCAGGGAGGCACCCTCGCGCTGCGCCTCCGCGGCGTAGGCGGGTAGCCACTCGCTCAGGCGGGCGGCGTGGCGTTCCAGCTCCTCGGCGGTGTAGAGCGCCGGGTTTATGTCAATCTCACAGGAGATACTGTTGCCGCGGCCGGGCATGCCGCGCAGGGTGAAGGTCGCGTCAGCAACGGGACCGGCAGAGATATTGTGGATGCGCGCGGTCGGTACCGCGAATCCGGACTCATCCTTGGAGGGCGCCGCCAGCGGTAGCACCGCGTCGAAGGGCACCACGTTAATCTGCGCGCCAAACAGCCTGGACTGGGCGCTACGTGCGGTACGCTCCAAATCTTCCTGACGAGCCAGCGGATGCTCAGCGTTACGGGCGTACTGTTCCTTCACCGAGTGCAGGGAGTCCGCGATGGGACCGGTCGCCGCAACCTGCACCGGCAGCACGTTCACCGCGGTACAGCCGGTCTGCGCGCTCGCCGCACCCAGGGCGCGGGTCGCCTCCGGCAGGGTGCGGGCGAACATACGGTTCATCTGCGGCACACCGAACGAAGCCTGCGGGTAGCCGCCCACACGCGCCAGGTACGAGCCCACGGCGGCGGTCGCCAGCACCGGCCAGGAGACGGCGTGTTGCTTTGCCGCATCCAGCAGAGCCTGCTGGGTGGGCACGTCAATGCTGAATGCCAGGCGTACAGACCGCGCCGACGGGGAGGCGGTACGACCCGCCAGGGAGGTGTCTTCCTGTTCCAGGGCGCCGCTCGCCTCCCAGAAGGCGACGTCTTCGTCACGGGCGTCGGAGGCGGCATCGTCGGCGTCGAGTAGCTGTTGCAGGCTCATGCGGCGGGTTGCCGGGACCGGCTGACCGGCGGACAGGGCGCGGTATATCGCCGCCACGCGGGAGAGGCCGTTGAACGCGGCGAAACCGTCGGCAACCACGTGGGAGAAGGAGTGGTAAACCCAGAGGAACCCGCCGTAACGCACCGCTGCGCTGCGCACGGTCACGCCTTCATCGGTGGTGAGGGGCTGGGCGAGCAGGCGCTGCGCCCAGGCGCGCACCGGCGCGGGCAAGTCAGAGCCGGGCAGGTCAGAGGAGTTCTCCTCCCCCGTCTCCGCGGTGCTGGTCAGCTCCCCTTCGTCCACGAGCAGGTCAATGCCCGCAAGGAACGCCTCAAGCGGCAGAATCTGCTGGGAGGCGGCACCATCGGCAATGCGGGTGCGCACGCGGAAGCCCTCGTTCTCGCGGTAGAGCTGCACCAGCGCCTCACGCAGCAGATCGAGGTCGGTGTCCGCGGGGCATTGCAGAACCTCCGCAGTGTTGTAGCAGGGGTTCGTCGGGTCAATCGCGGCGGCAAAGTAGATGCCGCGCGCGTTAGTGGTCAGCGGCAGCCAGGGACTGTCAGCACTGTGCGATGCGGGATCAGTCGCGGCGGTGCGAAGGTCGGAAGCGGTCCCGAAGCTATCGGGTGCGGTAGTATCAGCTACGCCCATGGTGGCCTCTCAAGGTCTGGAGTAAGGGTCTGGATTAGGGATGATATGCGGTGTGTTAAAGGTAGGTGTGAAAGGTAGGCGACTGCCTCGCCGCTTCAAGCTGACAGATGTGCACTGACAGAAGTGCACTGACAGGGGTAAACGCAGCTACACAATACGGTGCAAAACCTGCGCAAAGAAAAACGAGGCGAGTAGCAAACACCCCGGGCACCCGTCTGCATGCGCGGCAGGCGGGCACTCGGGGTGCGGTAACGCTTAGCCCAGGCGGGAGGCGATGAACTCCACGGTCGGGTTCTCCACCAGCTCGGTAAACTCAATCACGGCGCCCTCAGCGGCAAGGTCGTCGAGCAGGGCGAATGCGCCCATAGAGTCCATGCCTAGGGAGAACAGGTCGGTGGTCGGCTCGTCAAAAGCGGTCTGCAGGGAGTCGGGCTCGACGATGTACTTCTCCATGATGGGGCGCAGGGTCTCAAGTGCGGACATTTTTCTCCTCAAGTAGGGGTAGGAATACGGGCGTAAGGTTTAGCCGAAAAGGGTTTAGCCGAAAATTTCGGCAAGCTTGGCGCGCAGTTCGCGGCGAGAAATCTTACCCACGTTCGTGGTGGGCAGCTCCTGCAGAACCTGCACGCGCTCGGGAATCTTGAAGTCGGCGAGCTTCTTCGAGGTGAAGAACTCGTGCATCGTGCGGCGCGGGTTTTCGCCCAGGTCAGCGCCTTCCTGCGGCACAATGACCAGGCCCACGCGCTCGCCCACGGTCTCATCCGGGATGCCCAGAACCACGGCGTCAAAAACGTCGGGGTGGGTCAGCGCCAGCTCTTCAATTTCGTCCACGGCAATCTTCTCGCCATTGCGGTTAATCTGGTCCTTCGCGCGGCCGGTCACCTCAAGGTACTTGCCGGCGACCAGGCGCACAATGTCGCCGGTGCGGTAGAAACCGTCCTCAGTGAAGCCGTAGCGGTTCGCGTTCTCCTCCAGGTAGTAGCCGCGAATCGTGTACGGGCCGCGGGTGAGCAGGTGGCCGCTCTCGCCGCGCTTAACCGGCTGGTCCTGATCATCAACAATCAGAATTTCGTCGTCGGGGCTAATCGGGTAGCCCTGAGTCCTCAGACGCATCTCAATCGGGTCGGTCGAACGGGTGTAGTTCACCAGGCCCTCAGCCATGCCGAACACCTGCTGAACGGTGCAACCGAGCACGGACTCAATCTTGCCCGCAACCGCCGGAGCCAGCTTCGAGCCGCCCACCTGCAGGGTCTGCAGGGAGGGCAGGGACACATCGCGCTTCTCCGCGGAGGCGACCCACGCCTGAGCCAGCGGCGGCACCAGCGCGGAGGTGGTCACACCCTCCATCTCAATGAGGTGGAACGCAGTCTGCGGGGACGGATCCGCCGCAAACACCAGCTTGCCGGAGACGCACATGACGCCCAGAATACCGGGCGAGCTCATCGTGAAGTTGTGCGCGGCGGGCAGCACCACGAGCATGGTCGTGTTGTTGTTCAGCTTGCAGATATCGACCGAGCCGCGCACCGAGTACAGGTAGGCGGCGTGGGTGCGAGGAATCAGCTTCGAAATGCCGGTCGTACCGCCGGAAAGCTGCAGGAACGCCACCTGCTCGCTCGCGCGCTGGTTCTCGGTGTTCTGAACGACGCCGGGCACGAACTCTTCAGCGAGCTCCTCGTCGGTCAGCGGGGTCAGCGGCTCGGCAACGTCAATAGCGACCGGCGGCTCCTGGGAGTTCTTGCGCAACTCGGCGGCAACGTCCTCGTGCAGGGCGGTGAAATCTGCACCGGGGGTCAGCGAAGAGAACACGTGCGCCGCCGCGTCAGTGCGGGTCGCAAAGTGCACGAGCTCGGTGGTGCGGTGCTGCGGCAGGCAGAACACCGGCAGAGCTGCCGCCCAGAAAATACCCAGCAGGTACACCAGGTACTCGGCGGTGTTACCCAGCTGCAGCAGCACGCGGTCACCGGGCTGCACGCCAGCCTGAACGAGGCGCGCCGCAGCGGCACGACCTGCCGCCTCCAGCTCACCGTAGGAGAGGCGAATCTGCTGGGGCTTGCCGTCCTCATCGAGCTGCGCGTGCGAAATCGCCACGAGCGCCGGGAAGTGCGGCTTTGCGCGGCAGGCATCCAGCAGGAACTCGGGGATGGTCTGGTCAATCCAGTAGCCAGCTTCGCGGTACTTCGCGGCAAAAGACTCGGGGATGAGCGGTGTGGGGGCCAGGGGGCTACGTTCTACGGTCATCTTCTCTCGATTTCTGTGTCGTTTGCGGTTTCTATAGCGCTCACGTGCTGCGTGCGTTCGCAGCGTGATGCCATCTCGTCAATGAGGGCGGGTGCACAACCTACGCCGGGTACCTTTCGGTACCCCTCGCGGCGCGGTAGTGTTGCACTCTTCTTAGGCTGTACTTCTCTAGGATACGGGCGCGGCGGTGTTTACCCTAACGGGGCACCCCGCACGCCCACCATACGGGGTGTGCGCTACCCGGGCGGAGCCCTAGGCTACCTCTCGCTGGTCCTCTTCAGAGCCTGGCTCAGTGCGTTCAGCCTCCCGGCTGGCAGCAATAATACGTTCCAGGGCCGGCACAATCGCACCGCGCCAGCACGCATAATCGTGACCGCCGTTGAAGGTCGTGCAGTGTGCCCTCTCCAGGCCCAGCTTTTCCAGACGCGCTTTCAGCTCGCGGTGATGAGGAACCAAAACCCACTCCTGCTCCCCCACCTCAATCTCAAGGTACAGGTGGCGCAGACGATCAATCTCGCCCGCCGCCTCCAGCTCGTCCAGGCGGTCCATGACCTGCGGCTGCCACAGCGACGAAGACTGCGCGATCGCGCCGCCAAACGCCTCCGGGCGGCTCAACACCGCCAACAGGGAGGACAGGCCGCCCAGGGACTGACCGTTAATCACAATGTTCTGCGGCGCAGTCTTAATGCCGTGCACCGCCTCCAAGTGCGGGAACGCAATCTCCACCAGGTAGTCGGCAATCGGGTTGTCACCGTTCAGTTCCTTCCAGCGGTTCTCACGACCGCCAGAGTGCAGGAAGAACACGTGCATCGCCGGAATACGGCCCGCCTCATGGGCGCGGTTGAGGGTCTGCTCCATGCCCTGGCTGAACCACATCTCACCGTCGAACTGGATGAACAGCGGCGCATCCGGGGCGGGATCCCCCACACGACCGAGCACGTACTGGTGACCGTCAGAGGTCTGCATCCACTCGGGGGCGGGCAGCGCGTCAATCTCTTCCTGAGTCAGGATGAACTCCTGCACCGGCGCGTGCTCAAGCTGCACCACACCCATGCAACGACCGATGCGGTTGCACACGGTCTCGGGGTTCAGCGGGTCACCCTCGCCGGAGTCCAGGGCGGCACGCAGGCGCACCTGGTCGTCATCGCCCAGCCAGGCGGGGCGCTCGCCGGGCAGCGCCGGCAAGAAGTTGTAGGAGGCACGCCAGGTGGTTTCCATCTGCATGCTCAGCTGCCACCAGCCGGTGCCCTCGATGCGGGCCATGAGGGAACGGTCAAGGTTCTTCTCATCGGTCAGGCGGTTGATGAACATGAGCACCTGCTCCGCCTGCTCGTTGTAGTACAGGAAGGTGACGATGCGCTCGTTCTCACTGATGGTGCCGTCGTCAAAGTGCACCGGCTCAATAATCGGGGTGCCTTCGGAGACGACCTCAACGATGCGGGCGTTCAGCTCTTCGGGGCTGACCGCCTCGGCAATGAGGGCGCTGATGAGGGGACTGTCCACGCGCGGTGCCGGTACAGGGCGCGGGATCTTGGGAGGGCTCGGGCGCACAGCCGGCGCAACGGTACGAGGCTGCGCAGAAGCAGCCTGTGCAGAAGCGTTCTGCGCGGGAACGGTCGCGGTGGGTTCGTGCTCGCCCAACGGTTCCTCCTTGGTCTGTGGAAACACTCAATCGGTGAGAATCGGTGAGGAGGCGCATTATCGCTAGTTAGCCTCCACTACCTCACTCTATGGTATCCCTTACCCAAACTCCAGCCAAAGGGAAAAATGAAAGAACCAAAAAATGACAAGAATGACAGCCAGCACACGCTCCTCAAACCCAAACACGAAGCCGCCACGTAGTCACCTCAGCCCCGCCCAGACCGGCTCAGCCCCGCCCAGGCCAGCTCAGAAGTTAAAAGAGATGAGGCACCGAGACCGTGCATCAAACCTCTCAAGTTACAACTTTCAAAGTCTCATGCGGCAGTCTCGGTGCCTCATCTACGGGTTCCCAAAAATGGAACCTACCCAGTGCTCGGGTCCGTTCATGCGTCAAAGACGGGCGAGCACCGGGTAGGCGCCCTACGCGCAGGGGATCCTGGGTCCCTCAGATCCTAGCGTTCGCTGCTTGGCGCAATGCCGAGCTTTTCCAGCCGTACTGAGACGGTTGGTGCAAACTCCCACGCGGCTTAGGGGCGAAAACTACTCGCTTTCGCGGGCCGCCGAAATAGCGTCAGCGGCAATATGAATCGTTTGGTTCTCCTTCGGAATCACCAAAGGGGTACCAGTGCACGGATCAGGAATAATGACCGATTGCAGGTCAAAAACTTCCTGAATAAGTTCCGGTGTAATTATTGCACGCGGATCACCCTGAGCGATAATCCGGCCCTGCTTCATTAACACAACATGAGTAGCATACCTGAAAGCAAGGTTCAGGTCATGCAACACCACGGCTACAGTCCGGCCTTCGGAATGCAATTTCTTCGTCAGGTTCAGCACCTCAATCTGGTGCGTGATATCCAGGTAGGTGGTCGGCTCATCCAGCAGAATCAGCGGAGTCTGCTGCGCCAAGGTCATGGCGATCCACACACGCTGACGCTGACCGCCCGAGAGCGCCTCAATAGGACGCTCAGCAAGCTCCAGCACGTTCGCCGCCTGCATCGCCTCCACGCAGGCGCGCTCGTCCTCATCGGACCAGGAACGCAGCAGCGACTGGTGCGGGTAGCGGCCGCGCGCCACCACATCCGCCACGGTCACGCCGCTCGGCGCCTCCGGGGTCTGCGGCAGCATCGCCAGAATCTTAGCGATGGCGCGGGACTTCATCTGCGGCAGCGGGGTGCCATCCAGGCGAACCTCACCCTTCTTGAGCGGGTTCACGCGGGCAAGAGCCTTCAAGGTGGTCGACTTGCCGCAAGCGTTCGGGCCCAGGATGACGGTCAGCTCCCCCTCCGGCACCTGAAAATCTACCCCGTTGAGCACCGTATGCTCACCGTAGGCAACCACCATGTTCTCGCCTTCAAGGCGGGTCGTCACACTAGTGTTCACTAGCTCTTCTTCCTTTCGAGGTAAATCAGGTAAATCAGGTACAGGCCACCAATCGCGCCGGTCACCACACCCACCTGAATGATGCGTCCGGGAACAGCGAAACGGCCAATCAGGTCGGAGCCGAGCACCATGAGCGCACCCATGAGTGCCGCGGAGGTGAAGCCCACCCCGCCACTGCGGGCGAGAGTCTTCGCGATGTGCGGTGCCGCCAGGGCGACGAAGGCAATCGGGCCGGTCGTCGCGGTCGCCAGCGAAACCAGAAGCACACCGATGAACAGAGCCGCCACACGGTACGCGTTCACGCTCACACCCAAACCGGATGCCACCTGGTCACCAAAACGAATCGCGCCCAGCGGGCGGACCAGCATCAGCAGCAGCGGAGTCACCACGAGCAGCAGACCCAGCAGCGCGTAGGTGCGCTCCCAAGTGATGTCATTCAGCGAACCGGCAAGCCAGGACGCCGCGGTCTGCGCCTGAGTCAGCGAAGCGCGCACCACCAGCAGCGAATTAAACGCCGCCAGGGTCGAACCCACGCCAATACCGACCAGCACCAGACGGAAACCGTGCAGACCCGTGCGGCGCGTCAACAACCACACCAGCACCGAGGTCGCCAAGCCACCAACCACAGCGCCCAGGGCAACCTCAACGGGGCCGGAATTGAACACAATAATCTGCAACAGCGCACCGGTCGCGGCGCCATTCGTGAAACCGATAATATCCGGCGATCCCAGGGCATTACCCGAAATCACCTGGAAAATCGCACCCGACAGACCAAGTGCCGCACCCACCAGAAGCGCCGCCACAATACGCGCCGCACGCTGCTGAGCGAAAGCCACCGTAATCTGCTTGCCCTCACCCAGTAGCGCCGGGATCATCTTCTCCGGGGCGATCTTGTAGTCACCCTGCAACATGCCCCAAAACGCCAGTGCCGCAATCAGCACCACCAACGCCACATTCAGGATCAGCACACGCCACGGCACCTGAGCACTCACAGGACCGCGCACAGTCAGCACCGGGCGGCCACCCAAATCGCGGCCACGACGACGCGCCGAACGATTAGCGGAAGTGGTGGCAGTCGCCATCGAAAGAGCGGAAGAATTCGACATTAGAGAGCCTCCACCTTACGACGAGTCATCAAGAACAAGAACACCGGGGCACCGGCAAGAGTCGCCACGATACCCACCTGAGTCTCCTGCGGAGCCACCAGCACACGCGCCAACACGTCAGCACACAGCAGCCACACCGGACCCACCAGCGCCGAACCATAATTCACCCAGCGCACATCATTACCGAGTAGGGCACGCACCACAAACGGCACCGCCAAACCCACAAAACCAATCGGACCCACCGCAGCAGTCGCAGCACCGGCAAGCACCGTCACCGCCAGCAACGTCAAATTCTGGGTGGTACGCACACTCACGCCGAGGCTGGTCGCCGCCTCCTCGCCCATACTCAGAGCATTAATCGCAGGAGCCACAAAGAACGCCACCAGCACACCCAGCACAATCACCGGACCCACCGTCGAAGCGATATCCATACCGCGGCCCTCCAGCGAACCGGCAACCCACACACGGAACTCGTTATACGCATCCTGATCAGCCAAAATCAGGCCCTGCGCAATCGCCGACAGTGCAGCAGAAATCGCCACACCCGCCAACGCAAGCTTCACGATCGACCCGTCACGGCCACGACCCAGCGTATACACCAGCACCGCAGCCAACGCGCCACCAATCGTCGCAGCAACCATGTACTGCCAAATACCCATCACGCCAAAAACCACCACGGAGCCAATCACAGCCACCGCAGCACCGGCATTCACACCCATCAGACCGGGCTCAGCCAACGGGTTACGGGTCAACGACTGCATCAACGAACCGGCAACCGCCAACGCGGCACCCGCCGCAAGACCCACCAGGGTACGCGGAATACGCTGCTCCATCACAATCGTCTGCGCCTGCTCAGAAGCAGTGCCATTGAAAACAGCCAGAACCTGATCCGGCGGAAGATTATTCGATCCGAACAGCAAAGAAGCAGCCACAGCCCCCACCAAAAGCACCGCAAACAAGAACAGAAAAGCCAGGCGCTTACCCAACTTCTGCCCCTGAATCACAGAACCCTGACGGGACGTACTCTCCTGCTGAACATCTCGGGACAATGAGCTCGTGCGGGCCACTATGCTCCTTATGCTCGATACAAGAAAACAGGGAGGTACACCCGGCACCCCACAGAGGAGGGACACCCGGTACACCGGTAGATAATGAGAGAAACGCCGGAGCGGGCGAGGTACTCCCCCACCCGCATCCGACGTTATGTCTTAGCGCTTACGGGTCAGCAGCAGCGCAGCGGCAGCCACCACGCTCACGCCCAGAACCACCACGCCAATCCACGGGAACGCAGCACCGTAAGTCACGGTCTGCACGGTGGATGCGGTGTTAGCCGAAGCCGAAGCGCTCGGGCTCGACGCAGTACCGCGTGCAACAGCCGAAGAGGACGCGCTCGCCGAAGCGGTCGCCTTCTTCTGGGCATTTGCAGACGCCGAAGCAGCGGGAGCGGCGGAAGAACCAGAAGATGCGGAGGTATCGGAAGAGCCAGCTTCCGCGTTCAGGCGGTCGTACTCCTCCTTGGTGATGGTGTTACCCTCAGCGTCGGTGTAGACGGTCTCAGCCTCAGCCGCGCCGCCTGCAGAACCATTCGAGGAACCGTTCGAGCCGCCATTGGACGAGGACTCGTTGGAATCGTTAGAGCCCTGAGCCTCATCTGCGGAGTCGGAGCTATTAGAGTTCGAGCCGCCATTCGAGGAACCGCCGTTGCTCTTCGAGCTGGACGAGCCACGGTTCGAGGAAGAACCCGAAGAGTTCGAGGAGGAATTATCCGAACCACCCTCGCCCACCACGGTGAACTCGGGGCTGCGGTTAGTGTACGCCTCGGTACCCAGGTACTTGCCGTCCTTGTCACGCTTCTCGCCGGTCGCAAGGAAACGCAGAGTGTGGGTGCCAGCGCCTACATCCGGCAGAACGAAGGAACCGGAGACGTTGCCGTTGCTATCGGTCTTCTGCTGGTGCACCACGCAAGCGCCCTGAGCAGCATCGGAGGGGCACAGGTCACCGTCGTCCACCTTCACGGACACCACGGTGTTCGCGGGGAAGCCGCTCACGCTAAAGGAAATCACGCCGTGCTCATTCACCGAAGAAGAGACAGTCGAGGAGGTGCCGGGAGTAGATGCCTTCGCACCGCCCGGAGGCAGAGCGGATGCGGTGCCAACGCCCAAGCCAAGCGCCAGGGTTGCTGCGGCGCAGGCGGTCAGCGCCTTAGAGGTCAGGGATGCCTTCGGGGCTCCCGAAAAAGGTGCACGCATGGTGGTCCTTTCAAAAGTACCGGGGTCGAAGCTGAACGCTACCGGGTTCGTGTCAGTACAGTTCAGTAGGTCAGTGCAGTTCAGTAGGTTGCGACCCGAGTGGTTAGTGGGGCACCCGACCCACGCCCTGTTCAAGGGTGCGGAGTCAAGAGTACGGGGCGTGAGCCGGTGCCGATATGAATGTGTGGTCAGAGCTTACTTCTTGAGAGAGCTTACTTCTTGGAGGTGCGCAACAGCAGAGCCGCAGCCAAAACCACCAGGCCAGCCGCCGAAAGCAGCAGGTTATTGGCGTTGTTGACCAGCCACTTGGTCAGACCGGTCAGCTCGGTACCCTCAATGACCGGGCCCTGCGCCTTGGTGCCTGCAGCGGAGTTCTGAGTTCCCTGCGAGCCCTGAGTGTTCTGCGAGTTCTTCGAACCGGCGGCGGCCTTCGCAGCCTTCTTCGCGGCGCCGTCAGTCTTCTGCAGGCTGGTACCCAGGGACTTCTGCGCGCTCTGAACCTTCGCCTTAGCCTGCACGCGGTTCACAACCGGAGCGGTGCTCTGCGACAGGGCGGCGAGGGATGCGTCCACGTCGGTGGCGCGGGTGCTGATGCGGCCGCCCGCGTTACGCATGGGCACAGGTGCCGTGGAGGTTGCGGTTGCGGGGTTCTCGTTCAACTCTTCAACCAGCTGGTCGGAGGCGTCCTGCTCATCGCGGGAAACTTCCTGACGAGGGGTAACAGCACGTTCCACGGTCATGTCTGTGAAACCGAGCACCGCATTTTCAGCACCCTGGTTGCCGTTGTGCACGACCACACGGTAGGTGGCGGCGGGCATGCTCACGCTGGTTTCGTAGCTGAAGCTGCGGTTACCATCCAGGCGCTTCCAGCCGGAGCCGTAGAGGGTCTGCGGGGAGTTGCCGAGGTAGGTCGCGGCGTACACCCAGGTGCCCGGTTCAGCGTTCGGCACGGTCACGGTCACGGTGGAGCCGTTACGGCTCACCTGCACGCCATGGCCATCGGTCAGATCGGAGGCGTTGACCGGCTCGGGTGCGTCACCGGGGGCGTACTCGCCAATGGTGAAGGTCGTGTTGATGCCGCCCTGGCTGTTGGCGCCGCCGTAGGTTCCGGATCGGTCACCCTCACGCAGGCTACCGGTCAGCAGTCGCAGAGTGTGCTCACCGGAGGCGTACTTGGCGGCGTCTTCATCATTTTTGAAGGCTGCGTTTGCGCGGGTGGGCAGGTCAATCCAGGTGTCGATATGGCCGTTTTCATCGGGGGTGATGACAGCCCAGATGGTGCGGTTATCGTTGACCGCGGTGGCGTCGTTACGGGATACCTTGCCGTCGTCAATCTTCAGGCCGATAACGGATGCCTTCTTGTCTTCGGGGTTGCACCAGCCGTCACCGGTCAGGTGCAGCTTGCCGCCCTGAACCGCCTTGGGGTTCTCGATGGTCAGGCGCGGGGTGAA
>ERZ773180.1007-NODE-1007-length-14917-cov-60.090297_pt1 | contig 14917 bp, 10 predicted proteins | sample MGYA00511080_ERZ773180 | MGnify/ENA primary metagenome ERZ773180 (study PRJEB29015, sample SAMEA2738175) | human oral metagenome | biome: human oral; feature: human-associated habitat; material: saliva | place: China | collected 2178 ...
GGGCAGCAGGGCACCGTAGTGCTGTCGGGTCGCAATGATGACATGCTCACCGGGGTTGAGTTTTCCGCGCAAACGCATGGTGTTCCTTAGCTGTGCTGGTTGTTATGTTCCGGCTGGAGGGGGACGCCGGTTGAGGTGGTGTGGGGTGATGGAGTTGCCGTACTGGGGTGAAGTTTTATGGGCAGAAATTTTAGGGGTTGATTCTAGTGTGCCTGCTGAAAATCTCCGTAGCTACCGTTGGCGGGACGAAGGTGCTCAATATCGCCCACCGCGTAGGGCTCTAGGGTTCCATCCTCGCGGCGAATGAGGATGCGTCCCTGCGCGTCAAGGTCTTCGGCGATGCCTTCTACGGTGCTTCCGTCGGGCAGGCTCATGCGCACGCTGGCTCCGAGGGTTGCGGTGGCGGCGCGTGCCTGGTCGAGCAGGCTGGTGCTCTGCGGGTTGAGGGGGTCGGGGCGTTCGGGGTCACCACCGGCGCGCACGAAGGCGCGGTAGCGGCGGGCGAAGATGCTCAGCAGTCGGGTGAGCACCTCGGAGGAGTCGATGACCTGCCCGGTGCACAGGCTCAGGCTGGTTGCGGTGGGTACGGGCAGCTGTTCGGCGGACATGTTCGTGTTCTGGCCGATGCCCACAATAATGCTGCGCTGCCCCTCGGTGGAGCCACTTTCGGGAACGAGCTGGGCGAGGATTCCGCAGCCCTTGGCACCCTGTGCGATGACGTCGTTGGGCCATTTGAGGGCGGCGTCTACCCCGTAGCTGCGCCAAATATCGACCACACTGAGCCCGGCGATGAGGGTCAGCCAGTGGTAGCTGTCTTCGGGTAGTTCTCGGGCGAGCGGGTCTGCGGAGGCGTGCGGGCGCACCACGATACTTGCGGCGAGGCAGGCTCCGGGAGGGGCGGTCCAGGCTCGGGCGAGGCGGCCGCGTCCGGCGCTTTGGTAGAGGCTGGCGTAGACGGAGAGCTCGCCGAGCTGTTCGCGTTCGGGGTCCGTGCCGTCCATGAGTAGTTCGCGGGCGCGGGTGGTGGTGGAGTCGACTTCATCGTAGAGGTTTACGCTGGAGTACCCGGTTTCCATTGCGATGGTGCGGATGCGCGGGGCATCCAAAACCGAATGACCGCTCTCGGTATGCATATTCTCTTCCATGGGCTGCGCCTTTCTATCCTGTCCAAAACTGCTCTGCAGTATGCCGACCCGCTTTCAGCTCACCGCCAAAACCTGCCGGTTTCTACCGAGTCGCACTGGCTTCTCACCATATCAATTTCTTGCCGCCGGTGATGCCCACCCGACGCCCGAGACGGTACATTAGACAGTGAGGGTGCATCAAGCACCGACCGGCTGCGGAGGTTCCTCCGCCCTGCTCGAAAGAAGACCGTTATGGCTTATTACGCAATTACTTACGTTTACGCAGCTCCCGAGGAGCAGGCGAAGTACCGCCCGGCTCACCGCGAGTACCTTGGTTCGCAGATTGAGGCGGGCAACCTGATTGTTTCCGGTCCTCTGCTGGATGGCGAGACTCCCGCCGGCGCTCTGCTGATTGCAAAGGTCGACTCCGTTGAGGCGGCCGAGAAGCTGGTTGCTGGCGACCCGATGAACATTGGTGGCGCGGTTCTGTCTCACACCATCACCGAGTGGAACCCGGTTCTGGGCACCATCTAAGCGTCATTCACGCTGAAAAAGCTTGAACGTGAACCCCCTTTTTCGCCGGCAAAGATTGCCGGTGCGAGAGGGGGTTTTCTGCACTCTTTTGAGTCGTTCTTTCGTACTTTTCGTTCGCTATATGCACCTTCTTCGGCGCTGGGTGCATAAAAGTGTATCTAGTGTTGATATTCTGGCTTCTCACCTGGCATATGTGGGCTAGTTCGCACTATAGTTGAAAGATATGCACATTGTTCAAGAGTGCTCTTCGGGGCACCTGAGCACCCTATCACCGCAACCACTGGCTCCCGACGATCGGGTGGAGCAGGAACGAGGAATAATGTCCGAGAACCTCCAGCAGGAATTTGATTTGAGCACCACCGCCGGTAAGCTCGCTGATTTTTATGCACGTCGAGAGCGCAGCTTTGCGCCCAGCGGTGAGGCAGCTATCGAGAAGCAGCACGCACGCGGCAAGCACACCGCCCGCGAGCGCATCGACATGCTTCTGGACGAGGGTTCTTTCGTAGAGTTTGATGCCCTCGCCCGCCACCGCACCACCGCATTCGGCATGGAGGCGAAGAAGCCTCTGGGCGATGGTCTGGTCTCCGGTTACGGTACCGTGGATGGTCGCCTGGTTGCCGTGTATTCGCAGGATTTCACCGTCTACGGTGGTTCTCTCTCGCAGGTGAACGGCGAGAAGATTGTGAAGGTGCAGAAGTTCGCGCTGAAGAACGGCTGCCCGGTTATCGGCATTAACGATGGTGGTGGCGCCCGTATTCAGGAGGGCGTGGCTTCCCTGGCGATGTTTGCCGATATTTTCCGTATGAACGTGCGCGCTTCCGGTGTGGTGCCGCAGATTTCGGTCATTATGGGCCCCTGCGCCGGCGGTGCCGCGTACTCCCCTGCCCTGACTGACTACATCATCATGGTGGATAAGACTTCGCACATGTTCATTACCGGCCCGGACGTCATTAAGACCGTGACCGGTGAGGACGTGGACATGGAAACCCTCGGTGGTGCGCGTCAGCACAACTCTGTAACCGGCACCAGCACCTACCTGGCTGAGGATGAGGAAGACGCGTTCGACTTTGTGCGCGAACTCCTGGAGTTCCTGCCCTCGAACAACCTTGCGGAGTCCCTACCCCTGGAGCATGACCAGGAGGCACAGGTGAGCGTGGACGATCTGGATTTGGATACTCTCATCCCGGATTCGGCGAACCAGCCTTACGATATGCGCGCGGTCATTGAGTCCGTGGTCGATGACGGCCACTTCCTGGAGATGCAGGCGCTGTACGCCCCGAACGTGATGATTGGTTACGCCCGCGTTGAGGGCCGCACGGTCGGCGTTGTGGCGAACCAGCCGATGCAGTTCGCCGGCTGCCTGGACATTTCCGCCTCCGAGAAGGCTGCCCGTTTTGTGCGTCACTGCGATGCGTTCAACATTCCGATTCTGACGTTTGTGGATGTTCCCGGCTTCCTGCCCGGCACCGATCAGGAATTCAACGGCATTATTCGCCGCGGCGCTAAGCTGCTCTACGCTTACGCGGAGGCGACCGTTCCGCTGGTTACCGTCATTACCCGTAAGGCGTACGGCGGTGCGTACATTGTGATGGGCTCGAAGAAGCTGGGTGCCGATATTAACCTGGCGTGGCCCACCGCTCAGATTGGTGTGATGGGTGCTCAGGGTGCGGTGAATATTCTGTACCGTCGTGAGTTGGCTGCTCTGGCGGCTGAGGGTGGCGATGTTGAGGCTCGCCGCGCTGAGCTGATCGCCAAGTACGAGGAAGAGCTGCTGAACCCGTACCAGGCTGCTGAGCTGGGTTACATTGACGAGGTAATCGCACCGAGCGAGACTCGCGTGCGCATTATTTCTTCACTGCGTGCCCTGCACGATAAGCGTGCGTCCACCCCGGCAAAGAAGCACGGCAACATCCCGCTGTAGGCTTCCGTTGTGCGTTGTGCCCGCGCCGCCTGTGGCGCGGGCATTCCCAGGATTTTAGGTTTTCTCAGGATTTTAGGTTTTAAGGAGGCGTGCCTTTGGCAGGCTACAATCCGCTGAGTTATTTCTCATTCGGTAAAAAGAAGGATAGTTCGGAGGCTACTGAGAGCGCCGAGCAGCTTGAGCGTAGCTCCGCACGTTCTTCTGCGCACGCGGATACCGCCTCCAGCGCCGCGAAGGATTCTGCTCAGTCTTCGGTAGATACTGACGCTGAGCAGGAGCCGCTGCTGAAGGTGGTTAAGGGCTCCCCCACTCCGGAGGAGATTGCCGCCCTCACTGCTGTGGTTGCGATGATGCAGGCGAGCGCCGCGAAGCAGGAGCAGAACTTGCTGGTGGGTGCCGCTTCGCGCATCCTGAACCGCGGTCAGCGCCTGGGTGTTTCGTTGCGTCCCGGTCCCGGTTCGTGGAGGCGCGCTCGCCCCATGTAGCGCGGGCTGATAACTCTGCTTCTCATATTCCCGTCACGCCGGCTGGTGTGGCGGGAATATATTGTTTTGCCTCAAATTCAGGATATATATTGCGCTATTGAACATCTAATGCGCCGATTCTTGCGGTTTTGTCATATTAGAAACGATAAAGCGATGATGATACGCCCTGATGCTACGATGTATATACCGTCACATAAGTATTAATAATTGGCAGGGACCATGGCAAAGATGCTGAATAAAAACCATAGGCCCCCACCGGATGTCTACATCGCGCTTCTGTTGCCGACGCTACGGCGCTTGTCGAAGACTGTGCCCCGCACCGCCGCCTATGTTAGTGAGCAATTGCGGCAACAGACTAAGGCGTTGGGGTCGAAGAAGAACCTACCGGCTCTTGAATCCACCGATTTTGCGGTGGCTGTGCGCACCACCTTGAAGATCTTGGTGGCACTTCGTTATGCCCAGCTTATGCCTCGTTTGACCCCGTGGGAGAAGAGGAAGTACCTGCTCACCCCCCTGGGCGCTGAGCTGACCTGCACCCCGCATCTGCACGGTTCGGTGCCGCCGCGGGTGGTGAAGCAGGTGCAGGCACTATGCGCTCAGAGTCTGACAGCAAAGAGCGCGAAGAAGCTGAAGAAGCAGGCGAACGCGCTATTGGAGAATGCGGAGGAGGAGCATCGCCTCATTTTTGGTGCTTCTGATACCGGCACCCTTCATGCTCTGCCGCATTACTCAGGCGCTGATTATGCTCAGCTGAGCCCCGCTGCTTATGCTGCAGCCGATGCCGGCTACCCTATACCCACCCTAGATTCTGCTGGAACTGCGAATTCTTGGCCTGCCGGTCAGTCTCCGCTGGATATTATTTTGCGTGCCAGCGATTCGCCGGTGATTCACGCTCAGGCTGAGTTTGCTGAGCATTTTACGCAGGATTTGATTCAGCATATTCACGCGGTGACGCCAGAATATTTTGAGCAGATTGTTGCCGATATTTTTACGGCTCTTGGTTTTAGTACCGAGGTGACCGGCGGTGCTGACGATAAGGGCGTTGATGTTATTGCCCGCTATTCTGATGGACTGGATTTCGCGCCGATTTATATTCAGGTGAAGCATTATTGCGGAACCATGAAGGTCACCCCTAACGAGATTCAGAAGCTCGCCGGTGCGGTACTTTTACACGGCGGTTTGCAGGGCGTTTTGGTGACCTGCGGTGCTTTTGCGCATCCGGTGCCTAAGTATTTGCAGGGTTTGCCGGGCGCACGCAATATTGCTCTGGTTGATCAGCACCACCTGGTGGAGCTGATGATTCGCCACCGTGTGGGTGTGCTTGATGGTGAGGGCGAGTGCGGTTATCGCATTGATGAGGAGTATTTTGCCCGCGGCATGGAGTAGCCCTCGCGGTTTGGAGTAGCCGGGGTGTTTTTGGGGTGGGTATTTCCCTCTAAATATCCCCGACCTTCGCGCATTTCCTGCGTCATTTCACTTAATGTATTTTCACTTTTCCTTGAGGATATTTTTCACATATCGGCTGGTTTTAGAAATCTAGATAATTTCTTGAACTAGCCGATACAATAATGAAGGTAATGCGTTATATATTCTTCGCATTATTTCACGAAGTGAATATACCCGCGACGGTCTAGACACTTCACCATAATTTAAGCGTTCTTTCGTAGAGTGTGCATCATTGAAGACGGTACGTGAGCGGGATGAGCTGAAGGCTCGGCCTTTCTTGCATCTCTTCACGAGGGGTTACCCAAGTGTCGACCCAAAAATAAAGATGGTGTCGCCCAGTATTGTGTGAATATTTTCCCGCTCGAATGACTGCACTTTATGAAGAATGCCCGCACGATAAATAACACCAGATAAGGAGCCCAGCGTGGCTTTTGTGAATAAAACAATGCTCCATATCGACCATTCCGAATTGCACTCTTTGCAGCAGGAAACCTCGTGGGAGGCCCTACCCGAGGAAGCACGCACTCTCAGCGTTGCGGCGGCTTTCTCCCTGCTCCGCCATTTTGAGCGCGCGCAGGACCGTGGCGAGAAGGTTTTCTTCCCCGATATGTACACCCCCGTAGGTGTGGACCTGGGTTTCAACATGACTCAGCGTTTCATTGCGGTCGGTGACAATGTTCTCTTCCGTGAGGCGCTCAATAAGCTAATCGCGGCGCTGGTCAACGCTGACTATCTTGAGGTGTCCCTCAGCCAGCTGCATCCGGGCAACCTGCACTACACGCTCAGCGAAGCTGGCCGTGAACTTTTGGGTACCCCGAAGGAACAGCAGGCGCAGGCGCTCCTGCCGGTTCTGCCCCTCCTCAGCGGCGTGTACCTCTACTACCTGAAGCAGTTCTACCCGGTTCTGCTCTCGCACATTACGGTGCGTGAGCTTCTGCCCATCGTTCTGAGCGTGACCCCCTCCTACCCCGCGGCGGCACCCGTGAAGATTCGCGAGCTGGTGCTGCGCGAGTGCGGTTTTGTGCAGGGCTGGTACGGTCTGTCGTACCTGGAGCAGCGCATTATTGAGCCGGTGATTGCTCAGGCGCTGAGCCTGCTGACCCGCGAAGGCTACCTGCGCACCAAGACGATCCACGAGCACACGGACTCTCCGCTGACTCTGTACTCGCTGTCGCCTGCGGCGAAGGAGCTCGTGGAACGCTACGAAGAGACCGGCGTGCCGGCGAGCGAGCTGAGCTCCGTGCTGGCACTGGTGAAGGATGAGGGCGCCTCCATTACGGCTGAGGATATTGCCGCAACCGATGCTCTGCTGACCCATATGGGCGTTCTTCTGCTCGACACCCTCAACGACCATGGCGCCGATGTGGAGCTGAGCCTTCCGAGCCTGGAGCAGGTCTTTGACCGCGACGAGCGCATCCAGCAGGCCTCCTCGAACCCCTATTTTGTGCAGATTGACGCGCAGGATTACCTCTACGATGTGCTGACCGCCCACCACTACCTCTCTGAGCGCGAGACCGTCTACTCGCTGGGTCCTGCTTTCGCGCCGGCTCTGGCGCAGATGGTTGAGCCGAGCGTTCAGAAGCTGGTGGCTTCGGCTCTGCTGGATCCTGCGGCGGTGGACTCTCTGCCGTACCCGCATCAGCTGCTGTACCCGATTCTGAAGCTCGTGGAGGAGAACCCGCGTATCTCCTACTACGACATTTACGATGAGTTGAAGATCGCCCTGGATATCCCGTACCTGCAGGGTGAGGTTGCTCCGCACCGTTATAAGCTGACCCCGCGTCTGCGTAACCGCTACTCGGTGGCAATGCACGTGCTCAAGGGCGAACGCTACCTGAACGCTCTGCGTGAGGGTACGGGTCGTACCTCCCGCAAGAACCCTGAGCGTTATGAGCTGAGCGAGGCGGGTAAGGAGCTGCTCAAGCGATTCCCGGAGGGCGCTCCGGAGGCGGTGACCGCCCGCATGGCGCCGTTGCCGCCGCAGTCGCTCAAGCACAAGCTGCCTCAGGATATTGCGGCTGAGTTGCAGGCTCGTGAGGAGGCTCTTCAGGCTGCTAAGGAGGCGCGCGCAGCGGAGCGTCAGGCTCGTCTGGCGGCTCGTGAGGGTGCTTCACGTGAGCCGTTGGCTCCGGTACCGGGTGCTTCTCCTGCGTTGTTGGCACGTCCGGTTGGTTCGCCGGTTGCAACTCCTACCCAGGCGGCTCCCGCCCAGGTTCCGGCGGTACCGGTCGCTGAGGCTGCCGCCCAGTCTGCTGTGCCCGCTCCTACTGTGTCCACCCCCGCTGTTTCGACTGCTGAGCCTTCGGCCGCGTTGCAGGTGGCTGCCGCTCAGGTGCGTGAGGCGCTGAAGCGTTACCGTCAGGTCTTCCGCCGCGAGGCGCTGGCTCCGGCGCTGGCTCAGGTGTCTGAGGAGCGCTTCCGTAGCATTGGTTTCGATCTGTTCCTGATGCGCGGCTACACGGTAGAGGCTTTGGATGCTCAGGGCGTGGACGGTGTGGCGACTCCCGCCACCGGTGAAAAAGAACGCGCGTTCTATGTGCGTACTCTGCGCCCGGTAGCTGGTGGTGTGCTCTCCGCAAGCGTTCAGCCGCAGGATATTACCGCGTTCTTCCTGGCGATTCACGCCCGCGGCGGTCAGCTCGGCACCTTCATCACGAACGCACCGTTCAGCGATGAGGCGTACGACGAGTTCATCCGCTGCTCGACCAAGTACCCGAACATTCTGGTGGACTTGGTATCCGGCGATGAGCTGCAAGATCGCCTCATTGCGCACCGCCTCGGCGTGGTCGAGGGCGCGAACGGCCTGCTGGAGCTCAACGGCGAATACTTCGTCGGCTAGCAGTTTTTAGCCTATGTTGGGGCGCCCCGGTCTTCTCTCTCCTGCACGTTCAGGTGGGAGAAAGCCGGGGCGTTTTCGCACCTTTACCCCGGTGAGTTGTCCACAAGTAAGCCGTTTTCCTCGCGTTCGGTGCCTCTCAGCCCGTAATATTGCCGGTTTATGCGACCCAAATCACCGAAAATCGTGGTTGAAGGCACACCCCTGCGTTAGGATATGAACATGAGCACTTACCAGGAACTTCCCAGCATCTACCGATTGAAGCGCTCGCTGACCGACGTCGATCAGATTGCTAACGAATACTTTGAAAAGGTCCTCGACCTGAACCCCGTCCATGCAACCGAGCTTGGTCGCAAAGGCGTAGAGACCCTGTACCCCGACTACTCGCCCGCAGGCGAGAAGGCTTATGCGCGCCTTGCGAAGAAGACGTTGAAGAAGGTCGATAACGTCCTGCCCATTGATGACGTTGACCTGGTCACCCTGGATGCTCTGCAGGAGCGCCTGAGCCTGTACCGCAAGCAGTACAAGGCTGGCTTTGGTGGCTGGCAGCTGAACAATATTGCCTCCGTCCCGCAGGAGGTGCGCTCGGTCTTTGACCTGATGAAGCGCAACACCCAGCAGGACTGGGAGCACATTATTGGTCGTATGCACCGCGTGACCGAGGCGCTGGAGGGCTATATCCAGACTCTTGAGGCGGCTCGTGAAGAGGGCAAGGTTGCCCCGCGCCGCCAGGTGGATATTGTCATTGAGCAGACCGCCGCATACTACGCTCCCGGTGGTTTCTTTGACGAGCTTGCCGCCGAGGTCGCCGATGCTGTCCCCTCCCTGAAGGATGAGGCTACCGCCGGTGCCGAGGCCGCCAAGGAAGGCTACCGCCGCCTCAACAGCTACCTGGTGGAGAAGCTGCAGCCGGTCGCTCCCTCCCGCGACGCTGTGGGTCGTAAGGCGTACAGCCTGCACTCCCGTTCGTTCCTGGGTACCACCATTGACCTGGACGAAACCTACGCCTGGGGCGTGAAGGAGCTGGAGAGCATTATTGCTCGTCAGCGCGAGGTTGCCGAGGAGATTGAGCCGGGCGCAAGCATTGAGCGTGCGAAGCAGCTGCTCGATGAGGATCCGGCGCGTCAGCTGCACGGCACCGATGAGCTGAAGGCGTGGATGCAGAAGCTCGCCGACGCCGCGGTGGAGAACCTGGCGGGTAGCCACTTCGAGATTGGCGGCCCCATGCGCCGCATTGAGTGTTGCATTGCGCCCACGAACGAGGGCGGTATTTACTACACCGGCCCCTCCCCCGATTTCTCGCGTCCGGGCCGCATGTGGTGGTCGGTTCCCGAGGGTGAGGACACGTTCACTACCTGGCGTGAAACCTCCACCGTGTACCACGAGGGCGTTCCGGGCCACCACCTGCAGATCGCTATCGCTACGGCCCTGCAGGGCACCATGAACTCCTGGCGCACGAACATGCTGTGGGTTTCCGGTCACGGTGAGGGCTGGGCACTGTACGCCGAGCGCCTCATGGAGGAACTGGGCTACCTGAAGGATCCGGGTGACCGCATGGGCATGCTGAACGCTCAGCGTATGCGCGCCGCCCGCGTGGTCTTCGATATTGGTGTTCACTGCGAGATGCCGATTCCCGATGAGTGGGCTGAGCAGCTGGGCGTTGAGCCGGGCACCATCTGGACTTCTGAGCTGGGTTACGAGTTCTTGAAGCTGAACCTGGACGAGTCCGAGGGTCACCTGCGTTTCGAGTTCCTGCGTTACCTGGGTTGGCCGGGTCAGGCGCCGAGCTACAAGATTGGCGAGCGCCTCTGGCTGGAGCTGCGCGATCAGGCTCTGCGCCGCGGCGATGACATGCGTGCTTTCCACACGCGTGCGCTTCTGCTCGGTTCGGTGGGTCTGGACACTCTGCGCCGCGCCCTGACCGATGAGATGATGCTTCCTCTGGATACTGAGGATGACGATGATGAGGACGACGAGTAGCCTCTGAACTGGAGTCTCTGATTAGGAACTCTATACATGAAGCCCCCCCCCGCTTCAGCTTTGGCTGAGGCGGGGGCTTCGTCGTCTTTTCGTGTCTGCTGGGGGCTATATCTTCTGGGGGCTATATCTTCTGGGGGCTATATCTTCTGGGGTCTATGTCCTCTGGGGGCTATCCGAAGTTTGCGGCGCCCGGGTCGGTGGTGCCGAATCCCATGCCGGTGGAGTCGTTCAGATCCACCAGGTGCGGGGCGAAGCGGCACCAGTAGTCGGTGAGCGCGCCGTTCGATTCGCGGATGCCCACGCCTACGGTGCGTCCGTCGACCACCCACACGCCGAGGATGGGGTGGCTGACCGGGTTGATAATGCCTTCGTAGCGCGGTGCCGGAATGTACTCCTGGTAGACGAATTCGCTTTCGGGGGCGTTGGCGAAGAAGTCGTCGTCTTCGGGTTTGATGAAGACGTCGTAGTCGGGGGCGTAGATTTCTACGCCGTCGCCTTCGCGCCCGAAGATGGGCTTGCGAACCCAGTTGCGCATGCCGCCGCGGTGGCCCGCGTAGGTGGGTACGAGGTTCGGGTGGCCCGGGTACTTATCCCAGAGCGCGGCGAGCAGCAGCTTATTGGAGAGGAACATCTTCCACGCCGGCTCAATCCAGCGGTCCATGGCGCCGTGGTAGGCGAAGAGGAGCTTGTCGTAGCCTGCTTCGCTGTCGGTGACCAGATCTTCCCAGGGATAGAGCTTGAAGAGGTTGGCGATGGCGCGTCCGTGGGCGTCTTCCCAGCTCTTGGTTTCCTCGTTGAAGATGACTTCGTCGATGGGAATCATGTGGGTTTTGATGCCCGCCTGCTGTGCCGCGTAGGCGATGAGCCAGAGGTTGTTGTAGTCCTCGTTGTTCTCGTCAATCTCGGGGCTCACGTGCGCCAGGTGCAGTACGGGCTGCACGCCGGCGGTGATTTCGGAGGCGAAGATGTGGCGCCAACGGTTAGTGAAGGCTTCGCCAATTTCGCCCCAGTGGGCGTAGCCGCGGGTGTCGAGGCGCTGGTCTTTCGCCCAGGTTTTCTGGCTGACTGCCGCCTCCACGATGCCGGTGGGCGTGTCGGCGTTGTATTCGAGCAGCTTCATGGGGTCGCCGGGCACGCCCGAATAGGTGAAGTCGAAGCGTCCGTAGAAGTCGGCGTCGCGGCGGTTCCAGGATTCTACGGCGAGGTTGAATGCCGCCTGGGGCAGGCCGAGGGTGCCGAACGCGCCGGAGGCAATGTACTCGACGGTTTCTAAGCACATGCGGTGCATTTCTTCCGCTTGAACACGCAGGAAGTCCATTTCTTGCGGGCTGAAAATGTAGGCGGCGTATTCGTTCCAGTAGTGGTCGGTGTCGTGGGGGCCGTCCACGCTGTAGGTGAGGCCTTCCTCAACGATGACGTTCTCCCAGTCGGGTCGGCCGACGGGAAATTCTTCACGGCGCATGAGGGGCTAGGCTCCTTCGAAGTAGTAAATGGAAAATAGTGAGGAAAATGCGGGCGGGACCGTTCAGTCCCTGCCCGCATTCTGTGTGATGGCTTATGGCTTAGCCGCCGGAGGTACCGCCACCGGACTTGGAGCCGCCGCCGAAACCGCCCTTGCTGCCGGACTTCGAGGACGAGCCAGACTTGGACGAGGAGCCCGACTTCGAGGACGAACCAGACTTGGAGGTGTTCGACTTGTTGTAGGAGCCGGTGCTACCGCTATTGCTGGTGCCCTGCTTACCGCTGGAGACCGAGCCGGTGGTCTTATTACGCACCGAGGAGGTCTTACCGGAGTTGTTGGTGCTGGTCACCTTGCCCGAGGAGACGGTGGAGGACTTCTTCGCGCTGCGGTAGGAGTCTTCGAAGCCGCCACCCTTAGAAGACACGCCGCTGTAGACGGTGCCGTTGCTGGGGCGGGTGGTGCTGCCTCCGGAGAGCTTAGAGCCCACGGGGGGAATGTAGTGGGATCCGGAAGAATTCGCGGCGCTCTGGCGGCCCAGGTAGTACCAGAGGAACGCATTCGAATTATTGTGGGTGGTGGTCGAACCAGAAGTGCCCGAAGACCCAGAAGAGCCCGAGGAGCTGGAGGAACCGGAAGAACCAGAAGAGCTTGAGGACTCCGTGGAAGAGGCCGAGGGCGAGTCGGTCGGTTCCTGAACGCCTGCCTTCTCACATTCGCTATCTTCCACGCGCAGGCCAGTCTTCGCGTCCTGGCAGACGCGGGCGTACTCTTCGCCCTGCGACAAGAACGCGTTCTCTTCCTGGTGCATGGAGTTGTAGGCGAAGATGCCACCGCCAACCAGCAGCACGCCAGCGCCAGCTACGGCAATCATCTTAGCGATGCCGGGGCGAGTCGCGCCCAGGTTCAGGGTCTGCTGGGCAGAGGTCTGTGCGGCGCGGGCAGCGAAGTTGGCGACTGCTTCCATGCGGTTGCCGGGCTTCTTCGGGCCGTTGGGGGTGGTGGTTCCGCCGGGGTATTGGGGAGCAGAACTCATGCATCTCTCCTTGAAAGGTGGTGCGTGGCGTAACGCTCAACGCGTATATGAAGCTGAGTGGGTACAGCATCATCCGGCGACTTTCGCCGGACTATCGGTGTGGTTCCAGCATATCAAGCCCTGGCTTTCGGATTATTAGCTGACAGCAAAATCTCAGCAAGCTTCCCCGCATGTTGCGCAGTTGTTTCCCTTCTGTTTGCTTTGGCGGTAATAGCCGGTTAACTATCAGCGTTAACTATCAGCCGATTTAACCACCTATGGGGGCAGCGGCGGCACTGGTGGATGTGCTGGCAGATGCACTGTTGGCTGCGCTGTTGGTTGTACCGCAGAAAAGTGCCCCAGAAAGGTCACGATTCGTCATACATCCCCTACACTGCACCGGGTTGCAATACTTCTTCACACAAACTCGCGCCGGAGTGCGCAAAAGTTTTAGAGTATGCCACATGTCTACACCGCATGCATCATCTCGTTCACGTCTGCCCAAGTGGGCTACTTCTTTCGGCAACCAAATCATTGCCTCCCTCATTCTGGGTATTATTCTCGGCGCGCTCGCCCTAGCACTGGGCGGGGACGCGAAGAGCAACCCCAACTGGCTCATGGTGACCTTAGATACCATCGGCTCCTCCTACGTCACCCTGCTGAAGGCGGCTGTTGTTCCGCTGATTTTCACCGCCGTGGTCGCCTCCATCTCGAACCTGTCGCAGGTGACGAACGCGGCGCGTCTGGCGGTTAACACGCTCATCTGGTTTGCGATTACCGCGTTCTTCGCGGTGCTCATTGGTATTGCAATGGGTCTGATTGTTCAGCCGGGCGTGGGCGCGCAGGTGCAGGGCAAGGCGTACACCGGCTCGACCGGTTCGTGGACCGCGTTCCTGACCGGTCTGATTCCGGTAAACTTCCTGGGCCTGGGTGTCAGCGCTAAGGCCGGCGACTCCGGCATCACCGCCTCGGCATCCTTCAACGTGCTGCAGATCCTGGTCATTTCGGGCGCGGTCGGCATTGCCGCGCTGAAGGTCGGCGAGGCTGCCAAGCCGTTCATTGACGTGGTCAAGAGCGCTCTGGCGATTATTCAGAAGATTCTGTGGTGGATTATTCGCCTGGCACCGCTGGGTACCGTGGGCCTGATCGCTAAGGCGGTGTTCGCGTACGGTTGGGCGTCGATGGGTTCGCTGGTCGCGTTCGTTATCGCCCTCTACATTGGCCTGCTGCTGGTCTTCCTCGTGGTCTACCCGATTATTGTTCGCGCGAACGGCCTGTCGGTCCGCCAGTACTTCTCGGGCGTGTGGCCGGCGCTCCAGCTGGGCTTCGTGTCCCGCTCCTCCATGGGTTCAATGCCGATGACCCAGACCGTTGCCGAACGCAACCTGGGTGTTCCCCGCGCCTACGCATCCTTCGCCGTTCCGCTGGGTGCGACCACTAAGATGGACGGTTGCGCCTCGGTTTACCCGGCTCTTGCCGCGATCTTCGTGGCTCAGTTCTACGGTATTCAGCTGGACTTCACCCAGTACCTGCTGATTGTGATGGTGTCCGTGCTCGGTTCGGCTGCGACTGCCGGTACGACCGGCGCTATCGTGATGCTGACCCTGACCCTTTCCACTCTGGGTCTGCCGCTGGACGGCGTGGGCCTGCTCCTGGCGATTGACCCGATCGTTGACATGGGCCGCACCGCCCTGAACGTTGCCGGTCAGGCTCTGGTTCCCGCGATTGTGGCTCGCCGCGAGGGCATTCTGGACGAGGCGCTCTACAACGCTCCCCGTTCGGAGGGCGGCTTCGTGGCTCAGGAATTCTACGATGAGCGCATCGCCGGTGAGGCGCAGCGACTTCACGAGGTGGAGGACGCGGTACGCCGCTAATCTGGCGAGCTCATCAGGCAAAGGTTCACGCGCACGGCGCTAGGCGGTACCGCTTAGCGCCGTGTAGCTTCTCTACCGCCCATGCCCCCAGCATGGGCGCACAGCACGGGCGAAATACATTTGTCAAACGTCATAAAAACGTCACGATTGATTCTTCTTTTCTTTAATTCTTGAGAAGAGTTATGATTTTGAACGGCGTGTTCCATCTCCTACGTGGTTGAGGGGGATGGGACACGCTCTTTT
>ERZ773180.1010-NODE-1010-length-14882-cov-31.782087_pt1 | contig 14882 bp, 13 predicted proteins | sample MGYA00511080_ERZ773180 | MGnify/ENA primary metagenome ERZ773180 (study PRJEB29015, sample SAMEA2738175) | human oral metagenome | biome: human oral; feature: human-associated habitat; material: saliva | place: China | collected 2178 ...
ACCAGAAAATATCATGACTATTATAAAACAAAAATCTTGATATTTCTAGTTATGTAAGTTTAGCCATTGATCGATAGCGTCTTTATGGAATCGAATCGTTTTACCGATTTTGATTTTGGGTAAGCCTTTTACAATCCAAGAATCCAGTGTATTATTTGATATACCTAAATAGTTACAAGCTTGTTGTTTGTTCAAATAGGGACTATCGATACCGCTCTTGTCTAATTGCTCTCTGATTTCTTTCTTTATAAGATTAGAGAGTAAAAGTTGAATTTGATGAATTTGTTCATCTGGTAAGATTACTTGCATAGCTTTTCCTCCGTTATACTTCTATTAAAGTAGAGTCTGATATGATGTCTCTAGTTTTATTAGGAGTATTCGTCAAGGGAGCTTTTGATGAAGTTATTTTGCTTTTATCTGTACTATACCTTCGTGAATCTAAATACTTGGCAAAAAAGTAAGTTTTATCTACGATAAGTCTTAATAAGGTCGGATTTTCTTCTCTCGCATACCTAACCAGATGATTAAATTCAGTGAAATTATTCTTGTCTATCACGTCAATAATAGTTGATAGAAAATCATCGTTGTTATGGTTTATGAGGAATTTATCCAATTCAAATCCGCATCCAATTTCTATATCTTTGATATCGTACGGACTTTTCTCAGGATTTTCCGCATGGACAAAGTAGTCATACATCCCTTTTGGAGACATAATAGGTTCTACATGAGCAGGTCCCTTTAATTTATCCTTGATGAGTTCAGATACTTGAGAATAACTTTTGAGTGAATCGAAGAAAAAGGCGCCATGCTTATGAGCTTTTTTAAGTTCCCCTGTTCTTCTATTAACGTCTTTATCGTGCCAAGGGGATAAGATAAAGGGAATATGAAGGTCTTCAAGGATTTCTAAATAGTTTTCTGGGGCGCTCTCTCTGTAGAAAAGAAAAGCCCACTTGTTGGAACGTTGTTCTTTTGACATATACAACATACCTCGCTTTCAAATTGTATTTCTATCTATAAGGAGATTTAGAAGGGTTCTTTCGGAAGGTGGAAGACGCTTTTTTGATATTTCTGTGATTATTGATTATTGGACTAACGGGGTCGTAGTAACCCGTTAGTCCATATACCAAGCAGACGGGCGCTAGGTGGCGCTTACTTCGTGCGCCATAGCGCCCGTCCTATTATTTACGTCTTGTTCCGATAAAGTAGAAGTCCATGCCCTTTCTTTCAGGTCTTGAAAAATAATAGTCAGGATTGCGACTAGAAATTTCTTCACTGATGATTGTTTCCAAATCTTTTAGAATTCTAATGGCTTGTTGCGATTTGGGGACAGGAATAATCAATGTTGTGCTTTCCTCTCGTATATCTACAACCACTTTCTGAATCGCTTTATTGAACTGTTTGTTGATAGGGTTGTATCTCTTTGTGTTTCCTTGCTCGCTTGTGCTTACAGTTTCTGAGTACTCTCTTTGAATCAGAAATAGACGAAGAGAAAAGGTCTGTGTAATGGACTTAAAGAGGTTTGATATTTTATCTTCTCTGTGGCGTATCTTAATTTCATAGCCAACTAATCCAAGGAATAAGAGAAGGGACAATAAAGAAATAGATGAGCTGATAAAGTGAAGCAAGCGCAGGAAATCAAACAGAGATGTGAAATAGATACTGTTTTCCAAGGGATTCATTCCAAGCCTCAATAAGATTGAAATAAACATAGATAGGATTCCCATTATAAAAAAGGTAGTTGCTGGATGAATGGTTTTTTGAAAATTCGTTTTTCTCATAGTCTATAAAATTCCTTTCTTGGTGTAATAGGTGGGACAGAGGAGGGGGAAAACTTGATAAGGATGTTCGTTATCAATAATCTGTATAAGTCCTGTTCCTTTGCCTATCGGAATAACGATGCCCTCAGGGTCGAGGTCGGGAAACAAAAACTGTGTGGTCTTTTTATTAATGTTTCCAATCTGTATCAGAACATTCAATTGTTCCCGAACGGATACGGGGATAGTTGTATGGTCAAAGCGTTGACTGACTAGAAGTAAATGAACACGTGTAGCTCGTCCCAGTAGTGCGATTTGAGACAATAAAGAGAAGAAAGAATCTTTGATGGTTCTGTTGACTCCTTCTGACAAGGCTAGTACTTCATCAATAACAATGGTTAGATGTTTAAATTCATGACGTGGATTTTCAAACAAGATGGCTTGCCTTTTATGAATGATGGTCATACACTTGCTCAGGTTTTCATTAATTTCTGAAACAAAATCAGATTTAGAGCGGTTTTCATGGGGGTGAATAACGGGAGTTTGGTGTTCTCTTGCCCAGCGTGATGGTGTATCAAACTTAGGGTCAATAATAATTAGGTCAGAAATGTTTTTCAGGACACTAAGTAGATAAGTCAAAGCGTAACTTTTCCCACTACCGGAATTACCAGCAATAGCCAAAGAAGTTACCTTATCATAGTTAATGGCTAGATTTTTCATGATAGGAATATTATTACCCTTTAGAGACGAGGTAAATATCTCAAGGTCTGGAATGACCAAGCGCTCCGAAACTCCTTTTTTCCATGGAAAGAATAAGCCACGCTGAACATGAATATCCTCTGACTTTAAGGCGATAAAGTAAGCAGAGTTTTGTTTCAATAGCGTATATTGAGGATAGAGGGAGGCGTTTGCGATTAGAAAAATCTTCTGATACAAGTCATCATCAATGATAAAGCCACATGGTAGACGAGGGACAAAGATAAAGCCGTCTTCTCGGACAAGAATGTTAAAAGAGTTGGTGTAGGATGTTTCACCCTGTAATACAGAGCCCAAACCCATATTTAGGCTCTGTAACAGGTATTGTTCCAACTCTCTTTGTGTGAGAGTTGAAACCATTAGTTCACCTCTTTCAATCCGTCAGCTTTGAAGTAGACATTGTAGTTAACTTCGCATGCCATTAGACCTTCAAATGAAACCAGAGATAGGTAGTCTGGCAGTTCAGGTGCTTCTGTAAATTTCACTTGAAAAGGCGGAAGTCCTTTTTGTCCGAACCAAGCCTTATAAGCGACAATTTCCCCTGTTGGTTTGTTGTTTTCGTACTTTTGTTGGGGTTCGAGTTCGTCACTCAGTAAGTAGATAGGAGCGTTGAGGTCAACGTATTGTTGAGCGATATGGTTTGAGTAACCGCCTTTTCGGTGTTGTGGTTTGATTTTCATATGGATATACCTTTCTATATGAAGCTTAAAAACTAAGAAGAGACAAGCTCGGTTTGAGGTCATGAGCTGGACTTTTAAAACTACCTCCTAATTAATGGACAAAATTAAGGGTAGTTGAACCATTTTTGAGCAAAAAAGGCCTAATTTTTTTGTTCAATTATTCTGTGAGTCTTTCTTTTATATAAGACATTATTTTCGGTATCTTACGTTGGATTTTACGATAGTCCTCATTTAATCTTCTACCCATTTCTCTGAAAGAAAGTTTCTTGTAGTTTATATAGGTTTCCCCCCTATACGTATATTCATATTCTTCAAATGAATGGCAAAGTAAGATAATGTCTCTGTCATGTTCATCTAATTCAGATAGAACCTTTTTTAATCTTGGCAATTGAGCTAAGGTAAATTCTTCATCTTCTGTCTGAATGAGAAAGTCAAGAGGATTAGGGGAATCATCTATAAACAAGTCAAGTGGAGTTGTTTCGTTATTTGTTCTTCCATTGTTTATTTTGGAGTTTAGACTTATTTCTTTACGACGACATTGGCGAGCATAACTATTTTCATGTCTATCACTCTCATTTAGCCATTCAAGCCAGAAAGATTGCTCTTCTGGAGTTAGAGATTTAACGAGTTTTTCATTTAATTTCTTTTTAGAAATTTCTTCATATATATTATTCATGTTGGTTCCTTTCTGTCCTTAGGACGGAAAGAAACTTCAATGAGCCATACTGAATACCGATAGATGTGAAAAGGGCACACCAAATAAACGGATAAACAGATATATGCAGAACTCGACCGTTATCGTCTGAGTTTTCATATTCGTTTCAATCCGTCCATTTGATGGCCATCAATTAGGACTAATATTATTATTCTGAAGAAAACGCTTGTGAAATTTGATATAATAGAATCAAATATACATTTGCCTTATCTTCAAACTTTATTATGAAGTAGATGGAGTTACTTGTAAATGTAGATAAAGTAGATAAAGTTACCAAATAAAGTAAGAGGAGTTAAAAAATGTCATCTAACGTTCCACGCCTAACAGGAGGGATACTCTTTGGGCTTATTCTTGAAGCTAGAAATACTAGAAGAAGAGTACGTAGTACAAGAGTACGTGGTGTTGTAACTGATAAAAGTGATGGTTTAAATGAAGATGATATGATGTTATCGTTCATCGAGAACTTTACAGGGGAATCCCTTTTAAAAGTTAAAGGGACATCATTTAAAAAGAATGTGTCTGAATATAAAAAATGTGTGATATCTGCTACATCATATTTGATCTTTGACGACCAAACTTTTATTGATTCTTTTGAAACCTCAGTTAAGCAAAATAAAAAAGACACACTTGAGAGTATGTCTGCTTTTATAAGTAATAAGTTTTCAGAGCAAAAATTGGAATGGTTTGCTTCTGCTATTATAGAAACAATCTGTAATGATGAAACAATTGATATTTCGGAACGATTTAAGATTTCTGTTAATAATACTGTATCTAAGTCAGAATTATTAAGTATTACAACAGTAGAAATTGAGCCATTCTTGTTAGATGTGATGAGATATATATTTGTAAATAAAATTGATAATACACTCGGTAAAGAAACATTTGAGGAATGGTATTCTCAAAATGGAGAAAATACGCCATGGAAATTCAGCAACTCAGAACTGGGAAAGTCTTTGCCTAATTTAGAAATAACTCGTTATAACCCAAGTGTGGAAGAGTTGAATGAACAAACTGCTGGAATAGTGGAACAAGAGCATGTTGAAGAATCAGATACTGAGAACGAAGAAGAGAAAAAATTTAATACTGAAGGTGAAGAATCTATGAAACAACAAGTATTGAATAATCCAAAAATCATAACTCAGTATGCTAACAAAATCTATAACATAGAACATGTAGAAAATCTAAATTAAGGAGAATACATTGACAAACTCACTAAAAAGGCAGGATAATTTGCCCTCAGAATTTCCCCAACAACCACTACAACAAAATGCGGACAGAATTTATAATATTGAGCAAGCAAACAGTGTAAATCATATCGTTAATGTTACACCTATACGGCAGATACTCTCTTCCAATGAATATTATAACCTATTTATAATTTACAATGAGAAGTATGAAGAGAACTCGTTTAGTTTAAACAATGATAGGGTTTTTCAATACACAAATTCAGCAATTAGTCAAAAGTTCAATCAATTCACTTTAGAAGATATTGATGAAATAATGAGTTTGCCAGCTTTATTCCTTCCAGAATATAGTGAGGCGAACCAAGAGATAAAAACTGGATTTTTTGGAAAATTAGTAGATATAGATAAAAGAGCTGGATATATAAAATTTGATTTTCAGAAAGAATGTGAAATTGATTTAAATCTGATCGAACTTCATCAATCAGAATTAAAAATAGAAGATTGGGAATTAAGTAGAACTCACTGGGCAATTAAAAGAGCCAATTTAAAGAACATTTTAAAAGGCTTTGGTAATGGCAACGAAACAGAGTAAAGAAGTAAAAATTCAACGTGAAGTTGAAGAGTGGCAACGTCTTACGGCATGGAGTTTGTGACACAAAATGAAAGTGTCAATCCAAAGATTGACAAAGCCTTATCAAAAGCTAGAACGAACTTATAAGATGTCAATAATGCGGTAGGACGTTATGAAGAGGTCGTCAATCTCGTCAAATTTGGTAAAGACGAAATGAAATTAGATGGATTATTTATTGAGGTAATAGCGATACCTGCATTTAACATCATAGAAGTGTGTGTGTGGCGGAATAAGTGAAAACTATAGTCTGGTAGTCCTAAAGCAGATAGACGCTTTTTAAGAGTTGCTCTTTCATTTCTATCGCACATATAATTCCCGTATATGGTTGGGAATATGAGTGAAGATTTTCTGTTTCGTTCGCTTTTTTGTCTAATCTATCGATTTTAAAAATTTATAATAAAGAATTACTGAAATCAAAATCTTTTTGTCCCAGTCTCTTATGTTGTTTAATAGGGTTGCTATTGCATCAATTATATCTGTTTTTTGTGGTTCTGGTATTTGTTCAAGTTGAGTGATAATATAGCGAATTGAATTTCGAGAGTTTTTACTCAGTTAATTTTATTTTTAACCAATGTTAAAAATAAAATTAACGTGTGTTAAAAATAAAATTAACATTGGTTAATTTTTCTTGACTTAAAATTTAAAAATGATATACTATGTTTATGGAGAGATAACAATTTATAAAATGTACTACTCTATTCTACTAGATAATGCTTGAATAAAACTTTTTATAACAACGGCTAGCAAAGTTATAGTTTTATATCTATTAGAAAATAAATATGTAAGGAAATTTATATGAAAAAAAGAACAGTATTATCATTAACTACAGCTGCGGTTATATTAGCAGCATATGTCCCTAATGAACCAATTCTAGCAAATACACCTAGTTCGGAAGTGATCAAAGAGACTAAAGTTGGAAGTATTATTAAACAAAATAATATCAAATATAAGGTTCTAACTGTAGAAGGCAACATAGGAACTGTTCAAGTGGGTAATGGAGTGACTCCTGTACAGTTTGAAGCTGGTCAAGATGGAAAATCATTCACGATTCCTACAAAAATCACAGTAGGTGATAAAGTATTTACCGTTACTGAAGTAGCTAGTGAAGCTTTTAGTTATTATCCAGATGAAACAGGTAGAATTATCTACTATCCTAGCTCTATTACTATTCCATCAAGCATAAAAAAAATACAAAAAAACGGCTTCCATGGAAGTAAAGCTAAAACTATTATTTTTGAGAATGGCAGTCAGCTGGAGAAAATTGAAGATAAAGCTTTTAATTTTTCTGAATTAGAAGAGATTGAATTGCCTGCATCTCTAGAATATATTGGGACAAGTGCATTTTCTTTTAGTCAAAAATTGAAAAAGCTAACCTTTTCCTCAAGTTCAAAATTAGAATTAATATCACATGAGGCTTTTGCTAATTTATCAAATTTAGAGAAACTAACATTACCAAAATCGGTTAAAACATTAGGAAGTAATCTATTTAAAAATACTACTAGCTTAAAACATGTTGATGTTGAAGAAGGAAATGAATCGTTTGCCTCAATTGATGGTGTTTTGTTTTCAAAAGATAAAACCAAATTAATTTGTTATCCAAGTAAAAAAAATGACGAAAGTTATAAAACACCTAAGGAGACAAAAGAACTTACATCATATTCGTTTGATAAAAATTCTTATTTGAAAAGACTCGAATTGAACGATGGTTTAGAAAAAATCGGTACTTTTGCATTTGAAGATGCGATTAAACTTGAAGAAATTAGCTTACCAAATAGTTTAGAAACTATTGAACGTTTAGCATTTTATCGTAATTTAGAATTAAAAGAACTTATATTACCAGATAATGTTAAAAATTTTGGTAAACATGTCATGAACGGTTTACCAAAATTAAAAAGATTAACAATTGGTAATAATATCAACTCATTGCCGTCCTTCTTCCTAAGTGGCAGCTTAGATTCATTAAAGGAAATTCATATTAAGAATAAAAGTACAGAGTTTTCTGTGAAAAAAGATACATTTGCAATTCCTGAAACTGTTAAGTTCTATGTAACATCAGAACATATAAAAGATGTTCTTAAATCAAATTTATCTACTAGTAATGATATCATCGTTGAAAAAGTAGATAATATAAAACAAGAAACTGATGTAGCTAAACCTAAAGAAGGGACAGGTAAAACTGAAACTGACGTAACTAAACCTAAAGAAGGAACAGGTAAAACTGAAACTGACGTAGCTAAACCTAAAGAAGGAACAGGTAAAACTGAAACTGATGTAGCTAAACCTAAAAAGAATTCTAATCAGGGAGTAGTTGGTTGGGTTAAAGACAAAGGCTTATGGTATTACTTAAACGAATCAGGTTCAATGGCTACTGGTTGGATTAAAGATAAAGGCTTATGGTATTACTTAAACAAATCAGGTTCAATGGCTACTGGTTGGGTTAAAGACAAAGGATCATGGTATTATCTTGATACTGCTGGAGCTATGAAGACAGGTTGGTTTACAGTTTCTGGTAAATGGTACTATACCTATAATTCAGGAGATTTATTAGTAAACACCACTACACCCGATGGCTATCGAGTCAATGCTAACGGTGAGTGGGTAGGATAGGTATCCATTAGCTAAATCTAATCATTCTGAACTAAAAAATCTTCTTACATATGTAGGAAGATTTTTTGGATTCTCAAAACTAGTTTAAAAGACTACGCTATTTAAACCAATTTTGAGAATGGATATATAAGGATATTCAGAAATCTAGTTGGTCAACTTTTGTATTTTGAATATACCTTAGATGGTGACGATGTCTTGGTATATCTGATACTCACTTACATATTCTAACTTATTTTAACTAAGATAAAACTGTAGTGGTGAATTTGCTACAAATAGTGTAGAGGCGTTATTTGAAAAATATACAAAAAAGGAACTCCAACTTACATTTGAGTTCCTCTTACTTTTAATTGTCCGAATCAATATTCTTATTTCAAAAAAAGGTAGTGAAAAAGGTAGTGATTCGGCTGATTTTTATTGCAATGTAGTGAAATTTGAAATTTCAAGAATCGCTTTAAATCAAGGTTTCTACCGTCTATTGACGTGTAGTGAATCCCTATTTCACTTCTGTAAAACTAAATAAGGTAAACTTTTGATATTCTGGTTCGATTTTAGCTTATTTTTAATGAAAATTTACCTTATTTTGATGAAATTGATTGAAATTAGTTGAAATTTTATTTTTAGAGACTCCATGAAAACGTTGATTTTAAAGCACTTTGAAATTAGATGAAATAAGTGGTGCCCCAACCAGGTCTTAAGAAAGCTCGTAAAGCATCACAATTTAGTAAACGTTAATTCAAAAGAATTACGATACTTACAGAGAGCACCTTTCGGGGTGTTCTTTTTTATACTTTCTTACTAAATTGGTGCAATGGATACAGTTGTTGCGACTTTAGTCGCTTGCAAATGTGGCTGCAACAGGACAAGGCCAGTTGGTTCAAAACGTTAATCAATACGATTATATCAACGTTTCAAAGCACTAAAAAGTTTGTCTTATTGTTTCTTTTTATACTCTTAAGAAATCAACATAAGTCGTCAGCACTTTATTGTAAAATCATTAATTAGCATTCTAGTGTTATCTTCAGTCTAAAATCAGTTTTTGAATTTTGTCTAGTCTTACTTCATTTTTCCCTGAAGTTAAGTTTTTACTCAGTATTATTAGTTAAAAAGTAAAAAGAATGTGTTTTATATTTATGTTTGATGTTTATAAAATAGGATAAACGTGCTGAAAATTTAAATATCACAGACAAAATAAAATTTTTAAAAGCTACAGAGAAACATGGTATAATGTAACTAAAGGATGTAGCATATGTCCTTAGATATAGATAAAGAAAAGATGACAATCATGGGAGTAGCTTTTGAAAACCGATCCGTTTTTAAGAGTGTTTGGTATGCTTTAAGTACAAATATGATTGAAGGATGGCGACCTACGGTTAGTGATGTTGAAAAATTACGAGATGAAGCTCTTGCTCTGGGGATGACTTAATGAAGCGCAGCTGTTATGAGTCTTATGACTATGTTGATCTGGATAATTTATATACCTATCCGGGTTCTTCAGTTCTAAGAAATAAGCAGGAAGAACGAGATGAGTAAAAAGCGCGTGAGCTTGAATATCGTATGATTGCTAGTAAGAGTTTGAAATTATTTATCAATCCTATCTTAGTTAATAGTTTAAAAGTAGTTTGTTTTACAACTGCATAAGCTTAGAAAAGTTGAAAAGGGATAACTCTTTAATAAACTCTTGGTTTGTTAAAAGATATTTTGTCCACTACATTTTTTCAATTGACTATTATTTGTCATAGATATAACAGATAGAATATTGCATTCAGAATAACGAAAACGCATCAAAAATGGTGCGTTCTGTTTTTGTGCTACCATAAAAGGAGGGAAACAAATTGAAAATTTTTAAGGGAGAGTTTTATCGAATCTCTGTATTAACAGACAAGTTAGTAAGGCTGGAATACTCTCAAACTGGAAGTTTTGAGGATAGAACGACACAACTTATCTATAATAGAGATTTTGGTCAAGTTTCGTTAGATTATATCGAGACATCAAACGTACTAGATATTATGACGGACTATTTTCATCTGCACTTTAATAAAGGAGAATTTAACGCCGAAAATTTATTTATAGAATTAAAAGGAAATTTTGCCGTATATGGTAGTCGCTGGTATTTTGGTGAATCTATTGAAACGTTAAAAGGAACAGCTCGGACTCTGGATAAGGCAGATGGAGCAATCTCGTTAGAAGATGGAATTATTAGCCGAAATGGTATTGCCTTACTGGATGATTCTCAAGGATTTATTTGGGATGAACAGTCTGGTTATATTGAGAGAGAAAATCAAATTGACCTCTATTTCTTTGCCTACGGGCATGATTATAGAGGAGCAATCAGAGACTTTTACCATTTGACTGGTTCAACACCTTTGTTGCCAAGATATGCTTTAGGTAATTGGTGGAGTAGATATTGGCCTTATACGTCGGATGAATACTTGAATTTAATAGACAGATTTAAAGCAGAGAAAATTCCATTATCTATCGGTGTTTTAGATATGGATTGGCACATAACTGACATTCCAGCTCGTTTTGGAAGTGGCTGGACAGGATATAGTTGGAATAAAAACTTAATACCTAATCCAGAACAGTTATTGCAACAACTTCATGATAGAAAGTTAAAACTCTCCTTAAATGTCCATCCTGCTGATGGTATACGGGCTTATGAAGAAGCTTATCCTCGAGTCGCAAAACGATTGGGGTTAAATGTAGAACTAGAAGAACCTGCTATTTTTGATTTTTTTAATCCCTCTTTTAGGGAAGCTTACTTTAAAGATGTTCATTATGAGCTAGAAAAGCAGGGAGTAGATTTTTGGTGGATTGACTGGCAACAGGGGACTCAAGGCATGTTGGATCCACTGTGGCTTTTAAACCATTATCACTATCAGGATAGTTGTAAAAATGCAGAAGGTGGTTTGATTTTATCAAGATATGCAGGTCCTGGAAGTCACCGATACCCTGTTGGTTTTTCAGGGGACACCATTATTAGTTGGAATTCCTTAAGATTTCAACCTTATTTTACAGCGACAGCATCTAATATCGGTTATAGTTGGTGGAGTCATGATATTGGTGGACACATGCTGGGGGATTATGACGAAGAGCTACAAACTAGATGGCTACAGTTTGGTGTTTTTAGTCCGATAACTCGATTACATAGTTCTAGAAGTCCCTTCAATAGTAAAGAACCTTGGTTTTTTTCAGAAACAACATCTAAGATTATGAAGAAATACCTACGTTTGAGACATCAGATGATTCCATATCTATATACCATGAATGTACAGACACATGAGGAAGGTGCCCCTTTAATCAACCCAATGTATTATTGCTATCCAGAGAATGATGAGAGTTATAATGTTCCAAATCAATACTTTTTTGGAACAGAACTGATGGTGGCTCCCATTGTAGAAAAGATGGATTTGGCATTCCAATCTGCAAAAGTAGATGTATGGTTCCCTGAAGGTGAGTGGTATGACTTCTTTTCAGAGAAAAAATATACAGGTGGTGTGAAGTTAAGTGTTTATAGAGACATTTCGACGATACCTGTGTTTGCAAAAAGTGGTGCAATCATTCCCTTGGTTGGTTCCGAGATAGATATGGGTGTTGATTTACCTGAAGTTGTAGATTGGTATGTATTCCCAGGCAAACAACATTCTTTTGAAATGATTGAAGATCAAAATGGTCAAAGATATAAAACAAGATTATCAATCGATTGGGAAATGGGAATGGTAGAGTTGGCATTACAAGGAGATCCTAGTATCGTTCCAAGTAATAGAAAGCATAGAATTCATTTTAAAGGAACGAATGTGTCTATGATTGAATTGCCAAATAAGAATGATACAGCTAGATTTGAATGTAAAGATAATAAAACAATATCTTTAAATGATGAAATTTTCAGACTACTAAAGACAGCTTCTCTTCCATATGAATTAAAAGATAGATTGTTAAATCAATTCATCAATGCGAAAAATTCTCATGAGTTAATGAATATCTTGCATCATCAGGATAAGGAATTGAGAGGGCGTTTGTTGGAAATGATATTTACTAGCGAAAACTAATTGAGACATTTCGTACACAATTTCTATTATTTATTTACTAATTATTTATTTTTTAATGTGTAACAGTTTTACATCTCTATGCTTATTGGCTTGTATTTTAGTAATTACAAGTTTGGCATAGGGATTTTTTTGTTTACTGAAGAGGAAAGGATAAGTATGTTTCAAGGTTTGAAACATTTTTTAACTAAACAAGAGCAAATTTTTAAAGGTGATTTTTCAAAGTAACTTTCGCTTGCCTGGCTGAAGTGGAAGTTAGTCTGAAACGGATTTTTATGATGGAATTAAGTATGAGACGTGTGATTTTTCAGAAAATTTTCTAAAAAAACATAATTTGTTTGACATTCGTTTGAAAATTCTGTAAAATGAGTTATTATGTTTCAAAGGAGAATATATATGGAGAAACAGAAAACATTTTTTGGACATCCTATTGGCTTGTCCACCCTCTTCTTTACGGAGATGTGGGAACGCTTTTCTTACTATGGGATGCGAGCAATCCTGCTTTACTATATGTACTATAGCGTGCAAGATGGTGGATTGGGAATGGATAAGACCACAGCTGCCTCGGTTATGGCGATTTATGGCTCGCTGGTATTTTTGTCCTCGGTTGTCGGTGGTTTTGTCAGTGACCGTATTTTAGGAAGTCGTAAGACTGTCTTTTACGGTGGGATTTTGATTATGCTAGGGCATATTGCTTTGGCAACACCTTTTGGACAAGTGGCTCTCTATCTTTCTATTGCCTTGATTATCTTTGGAACTGGATTTTTAAAACCCAATATCTCAGATATGGTGGGGGGAATTTATGAGAAAGAGGATGATAGACGGGATGCAGGTTTTAGTATCTTTGTCTTTGGTATTAACTTAGGTGCCTTCGTTGCCCCTTATTTAGTAGGTTATCTAGGTCAGGAAGTCAATTTCCATCTAGGTTTCTCATTAGCTGCCATTGGGATGTTCTTTGGTTTGGTGAAGTATGTTTTAGATGGGAAGAAATATCTGCCTGAATCAAGTCTTTACCCTACTGATCCACTTTCACAGAAGGAGCAGCAGACCTTGATTAAACGTTTGCTGATTACACTTGTCATGGTTATTCTGGTGATTATAGGCTTAGTCTTTACTCACCAGTTTAATGTGGATATGATTGTTAATATCTTTACAGTGATTGCTGTAATTATTCCAATCTACTATTTCTTCAAGATTTTATCTAGTCAGAAAATAACTGCCACTGAGAGATCCCGAGTATTTGCCTACATTCCTCTATTTATAGCTGGAGTCCTCTTCTGGTCTATTGAGGAGCAGGGGTCTGTCGTTCTCGCTCTATTTGCGGATGATCAAACTCGACTCTACTTTAATGTATTTGGGAATCAGATTCATTTCCCATCTAGCTTTTTCCAAAGTATCAATCCACTTTTCATTATGATTTATGTGCCAATTTTTGCGTGGTTGTGGGGGAAAATGGGTAAAAAGCAACCGTCTTCTTCTAAGAAATTTGCTTACGGTTTATTTGCGGCAGGTCTATCCTTCTTGTGGATGATGTTACCAGGGATACTTTTTGGAACAGATGTTAAGGTCAGTCCTCTATGGTTGATTATGAGTTGGGCTATTGTGATTGTAGGGGAAATGTTGATTTCGCCGATTGGTCTATCAGTCACTACAAAGTTAGCACCAAAATCCTTCCAAGCACAAATGATGTCTATCTGGTTCTTGAGTAATGCAGCTGCCCAAGCTATCAATGCTCAAATTGTAAAATTTTATACAAGCGAAACTGAAGTTGCTTACTATGGAATTGTTGGAGGAATTACGATTGTATTCGGTATTATCTTACTCTTCTACGTTCCACGTATTGAAAAACTAATGTCTGGTATCAAATAGAGAAAAACTGGAATTTCTGTAGGGATGCTAAAGTTAGGATAATTATTTATTCATGGGATTTAGTTCTGTATTGTACAGGGCTAAGTCCTTTTAGTTTGATTAAAACTCATGATGTTTCTGATATTCCTGGTAGACATTTGTTCACTTTTTCTATTTAATACTCAATGAAAATCAAAGAGCAAACTAGGAAACTAGCCGCAGGTTGCTCAAAACACTGTTTTGAGGTTGTAGATGAAACTGACGAAGTCAGTATCCATACCTAAGGCAAGGCGACGTTGACGTGGTTTGAAGAGATTTTCGAAGAGTATTACCTTCAAGAAGCTCCATTGATGCCCCACCACCGCGTCACAAATACCTACACTAACACAAAAAGGTGACATAGCCACCTTTTTGTTAACGTTTCAGTTTTGTTCCTTTTTCTACAGAATCAGGTTTTTGTAGAGACTAACGGGCTGAAATTATTTTTCTGTAAGTGCAGCCAAACCTGGCAATACTTTACCTTCGAGAAGTTCCATTGAAGCGCCTCCACCCGTAGAGATCCATGAGAATTTGTCTGCACGGCCAAGGTTGATCGCTGCGGCAGCTGAGTCACCACCACCGATGATTGATTTAACGCCTGGTTGTTTCACGATAGCGTCCATCA
>ERZ773180.1012-NODE-1012-length-14863-cov-2.686926_pt1 | contig 14863 bp, 11 predicted proteins | sample MGYA00511080_ERZ773180 | MGnify/ENA primary metagenome ERZ773180 (study PRJEB29015, sample SAMEA2738175) | human oral metagenome | biome: human oral; feature: human-associated habitat; material: saliva | place: China | collected 2178 ...
TTTCAAATTCTATGCCGTCATCTACCTCTACATTCATGATTTCCGAAACAATATTTCGTATAACTTCTTCCTTCAATGGCACGCCTTTTATAGTGGTATCCATATCCATCGTAGTACGGTTATCAATCCCTATCATAGAAGATATAAGAAGTCCTCCTTTGATGACAAAATTAAATTTATACTCAGATTTTGACAGTCTTTCCAAGAATCTTTCAAAGAAAAACATTTGTAAAACCTCTTGTGATCTGAGGTTTTTAGAGTTCGCAATTTTTCTTATTTTGCCTTTAAGACTTTCCGGACCTATCATTTATAAAACCTCCGTGTATTTTCTGATTTCATCTTCAATACCAAGGATTCTGCTGTATTTGATAAGATTTCTGATATTTTTATCTTTGCTCTTAAAGTATCCGGTCATTGCATCTATAAATATCTGCTTATCAACCGACTTCCGTTCTAAAACAATATCGCAGATACATCTTTCTATGTTATAGCATTTAACAGAAGAGCCAAGTGGTGTTTTTGTCTTAATAACACCTAAATGAAAAAAGTCTTTCTTTACATAATGCACTTTGATATTTGAAAATTTCCGCTTGATATGTCCGGCATTATAGCCCTGTGGTACACTGATATGAAAAACATTAGGTGTTCTGTCACTAAATCCAAGAAGATACAAAGCTGTATGGAAAGAAAAGACCACTTGCTCATTGTTGAGAGATATAGCGGCAAAATCATCATCTACGGCATCTTTTTTCTTATAGACGCCATTTTTAACTCTCTCCAGCTCGCCTTTTTTGACAAGTAAAGCTAAGACATGTCTTTTAATGCCTATCTCTTCCGCCTGTTTATTTGTAATAATGTTATTTTCTAAAAAGTATTTTTCTAAAACTTTCATCCCATCGCCTTCTTTACATTTACACTTTAATTGTAGATTATTAAAGTGTATTTGTAAAGAACGAGTCTTTATCGGCGCATTCTCACTGAAAAAGAGATGACATTTTATTATTCATTCATTCTTTGTCTTGAGATTTCACATGCTTCATAAATAGTATCGGCTGTTAGCAAAGTATCCAATATTGCCCATTTACGACCGGATGCATATATATTTCCTATTTTAACTGTTTTTAATGGTATTATTAGTTCTCCAAGGTTATAAACAAAATACTCATCCACTTTTCCCATTGATTTCAAGCCTTCTCTATACTACTTACCCATTCACTTTTGTCAACAAGCACACTCCTTCCACATGCCCCGTATGACAAAAGCAATCAAACACCATCCCCTTCTCAAACCCATACCTCTGCCTTTTAAAGCTTTCCAAATCCCTCGCCAGTGTCTCCGGATTGCAAGACACATACACAACCTTCTTTGGCTTTAACCTTCCTACCGCAGCTATAAACTCCTCTGTAGAGCCTGTTCTTGGGGGATCTAAGATCACCACATCTATCTTCTCCACGGCTGCCGCCAAATCGTTTATAAAGTGTGTAGCATCGGCATTATAGAATTTCACATTCTTTATATTATTTATCTTGGCATTTGTGATGGCATCTTTGTGGGCATCCTTATTTAGCTCCACAGATATTACTTCCTTCACAGACTTTGAAGCAATCAGTCCAATAGTTCCTATTCCTGAATAGGCATCAAGTAATACTTCATCGCCCTGCAAACCTGCATACTCTATTGCCTGAGAGTAGAGTTTTTCTGTCTGCTCTCTATTTACCTGATAGAATGACTTTGGTGAGATCTTAAATGTAAGACCGCAGAGTTCATCTGTGATATAGCCTTTACCATACATCACTATTTCTCTGTCACCAAGTACCATGCTTGTGTTTTTATTGTTTATATTTTGAACTATGGTGGTTATCTCAGGATGTTCTCCCTTAAGGACCTTTATAAAGGCATTCTTATTTGGAAATATTACATTTGAGGTCACCAAAACCACCATGATCTGACCGCTTTTCTTTCCTACACGAATCAGTACATGGCGCAAAAATCCGTAGCCGCTGTCTTCGTCATATGCCTTTATTTTAAATGAAACACACATTTTCTTGATGGTCTGTATAATACTGCTTGCCTTCTCATCTTCAATAAGGCAGTTCTTTGTATCCACTACTCTATGTGAGTTCTTTTCGTAAGTTCCTGCAATGATTCTCTTGTTTTCAAAGCCGAAAACCGCACTTACTTTGTTCCTATAATGATAGGGATTGCTCATGGAGACAATCCCGTCAAATTTGCCATATTTTTTTATCAACGAATTTGCTTTATCAAGTTTTTCCTTGACATGCTTTTCATATGAACTGTTTATATAATCGCAGCCGCCACATTTTTTGGCGACTGCGCATTTTAGCTCCTTAGAAGCTTTTATATTTCTTTTGTTAATTCCTTCAGCCATGCTTTCTCTTCTTCATTAAGTCCATAGGATATAGCCTCGTAGACTTCTCTCTGATATTTGTTATAAAATTCAATATCCTTCTTTGTCATCACTTCAACAAGTAACGGCTCGCTGTCAATAGGTGCCATGGTAAGACTCTCAAAACCGAGGAAACCTTCCTGCTTTTCCACTACATTCATCAAAATTTCCATTCTGATACCATGCTTACCGCTTATATATACTCCCGGCTCGTCACTCATTATCATACCCGGCTCAAACTCAAGATTTCTATACAAATCTTTGTTAATCTTATTCCTTATAGACGTAGGTGCCTCATGTACTGTATTTACGAATCCTACTCCATGACCTGTACCATGGTTGTAGTCAAGTCCATACTCCCAAAGTGCCTCTCTTGCCTTTATATCAAGGCAGGCACCTATAGCTCCTCTCTTAAATGTAGTGTTTAAAAGTCGCAGCATTCCAATAGTTACTAAAGTATAGTGGAGTCTCTCTTCATAGGTGTTTTCTCCAAGAGAAATAGTCCTTGTAACATCAGTAGTACCATCCATATATGTAGCACCTGAGTCAAAAAGATATAGACCCTTTGCTTCAAGTTCTTTTGCTGTATCATACTCCGCTTCATAATGAACTATCGCACCGTTTTCTGCATAACCTGATATAGTTGGGAAGCTTAAATCAAGGAAAAGATCATCCTCTCTTCTTAAATTGTCAAGATAATCTGATGCCGTCTTTTCTGTAAGCTTGGCGCCGTTTTTCATCTGCTGCTTTATCCAATACATATACTTAGCCATATATACACCGTCTCTGATATGAGATTTCTTCATATTTGAAACTTCAACATCATTTTTGACGTTTTTCAGATAGGTTACAGGGCTCAACACACTGTAAAGTTTATTTGCATTTTCTTTTTTGCTTATTGAAATAAATGTCTTATAGCTGACATCCGCCTCATCAAACATTATCTGTTTATTTTTAATACCTGCCACAGTTTCATCAAAACTGTCATATGGCTTTATATCTATTCCGTTACCTACCAGATATGTTCTTATCTCATCACTGAGCGCCTCTTCCTGAATAAATAATGTAGCCTTGTCACTCTCAAGTATAAAATAAGATAGGAAAAGCGGATTGCATTTTATATCAAAGGCTCTCAGATTAGTCAGCCATGCAATGTCTGAAAGTGATGATACTATCAGTAAATCCCTTCCATTCATTCTTTCTCTTACTTCACTTATCTTTTTTGCCGCCGACTTTCCTGCATACTTTTCATCTAATATAAACACTTTTGTATGTGGTCTTTTCGGCCTGTCAGTCCATACTTCGTCAGTGATCTCTTTTCCTATTGCAAGCTTAACTCCGTTTTTTACAACCTTGTTTGCAATGACCTTTCCCTCTGAAAAGCTAAGAAGCGATCCGTTAAAGCCTAGTACTTCGTCTTTTTTCATCTTTTCTTCCAAAAGCTCATCAAGATTAGGTACTCCCGGCTCTCCCATTTTCATAAGAGTTATACCTGAACCTTCAAGTTCATTTCCTGCCTGCAAAAAATATCTTCCATCAGTCCAAAGAAATGCCTCTTCCTTCATTACGAGCAGTGTACCTGCACTTCCTGTAAAACCGCTAAGAAATCTCCTGCATTTGTCATATTCTGTAGGATATTCACTTTGATGTGCATCAGAAGAAGGGGATATCCATGCGTCTATCCCCTCTCTTTGCATTACTTTTCTTAAATCAACAATTGTCTGTTTCATAATGCTCCTTTTGTAAAAGCCCTGTATAATATAAGTTTATCAAATCGCTACAAAACGAACCTATAATCTTATTTACAGAGCTGTTACTTCTATATATTAAGTATTTATAAAGCCAAATTTTACCAATGCATTAAAAACTCCGTCATCCGCTATATTGTCGGTGACATAGTCTGCATATTGTTTTAGTTCCTCTATTGAGTTTCCCATGGCTATACCCAGTCCCGATTCCTCCAAGATTTCCTTATCATTCATAGAATCTCCGAATGAAACCGTATCTTTTAAATCAACACCGAAGTAATTACATAGGCGTTTTAGTCCTTCCGCCTTGCTTGCAACCTTTTCTACAACATCGGCTCCGAACATTCCGGCAAAGAGCGGCAGTTTCAAAGTAGGAAATTTCTTTTCTATATCCTTTGCACCTTCAACCGGTCCTATATAAGTCAATGTTCTTATAGGCAGATCAAATAGTTCTTCAGCCGGATAAAACTTTCTAAAGTGCTGTCCCCATCTTTTAAAATCATATGCATCAATTATATGCGGATTGAAAAAATAATCCTTATCTTCAAGGGTAAGCCCTATAGAGCATTCCTTGCCTTCTACATATTTTGCCAGGCCTCTTAAAACATCCTTATCAAGGAAATGTTCAAAGATTTTTTCTTCTCCCACCTTTACCAATGTTCCGTTTAATCCAATCACAGCATCAGGCTTTACTATATCAACAAATTGCCTGCTGTCGCTATTTTCAGGATTTCTACCTGTAGCAAGGACTATGATATGCCCCTGCTCTCTTAAGCTTTCTATAGCTAAAAGAGCTGATGGGGTTATCTTATAATCTTCATGATTAAGCAATGTCATATCAATATCAAAACTGAAAATCTTTTTATTTTGCATTATCCAACCTTAATTTACTCAAATGCCAAATATCTCTTACATATTCTTCTATAGTTCTGTCGGATGAGAACTTACCTACATTTGCAGTCTGTGTAAGTGCCATCTTTGCCCATCTCTTCTTGTCTCTGTAAGCTCTATCAACCTCTTCATGAGCCTTGGCGTAACTTCTGAAATCCTTTAATATGAAATATGTATCGGCTCTGTCATGACCGCTATTCTTTAAGAGTGAATCATAAATCTCTCTAAACTCCTCAGTGTTGTTTGGAGAATAAAATCCGTTTACAAGCTGCATAAGTACTGTTCTTATCTCACTGTCACTGTTAAAAATAACCATCGGATCATATTCATGATTCTTCTCATATGCAATAACTTCATCCGAAGAAAGTCCGAAGATAAATGCATTCTCATGACCTACTTCTTCAACTATCTCGACATTTGCACCGTCCATAGTTCCTATAGTAGGTGCACCGTTAAGCATAAATTTCATATTTCCGGTACCTGAAGCCTCTTTACTTGCAGTAGAAATCTGTTCACTGACATCAGCCGCCGCAAAGATTATCTCAGCATTTGATACCTTGTAATCCTCAATAAATACAACCTTTATCTTATCGTTTATGCTCTTGTCATTATTGATAACATCAGCAACAGAGTTTATAAGCTTAATTGTCTGCTTTGCTCGTCTATATCCTGCCGCCGCCTTAGCGCCGAATATAAATGTTCTCGGATACATATCGAAGTTATCATCATTTTTAAGCTTATTATAAAGATACATTACATGCAAAATATTCAAAAGCTGACGCTTATACTCATGCAATCTCTTCACCTGTACATCAAATATAGAGTCAGGATTTATATCTATTCCATTATGCTCCTTAATGTACTTTACAAGTCTAAGTTTATTTTGATACTTTATATCCATAAACTCAGCCAAAGCTGTTTCATCATACAGATAATCCTTAAGACCTGCTAAAAGCGGTAAATCAGTAATAAACTTATCGCTTCCAAGCTTCTTTGTAATCCAATCTGTTAAGAGAGGATTTGCATGAACAAGGAATCTTCTTTGAGTAATACCGTTTGTCTTGTTGTTGAACTTATCAGGCATCATCTCATAGAAATCTTTCAGCTCCTGATTTTTTAAAATCTCGGTATGAAGTCTTGCAACACCGTTTACGGAAAATCCTGCTACAATAGCCATATAAGCCATTCTTACCTGGCCGTTATAAAGTATTGCCATGTTCTTTTCTTTTTCTGCAAAATTATGTGGGTATCTTGCTCTTATCTGCTCTACAAATCTTCTGTTTATCTCATCTACGATTTGATAAACTCTTGGAAGAAGTGATTTAAACAAATCGATAGGCCACTTCTCAAGTGCCTCCGCCATTATTGTATGGTTGGTATATGCCATACACTCTGTAGTTATCTTCCAAGCATCATCCCAGCTTAATCCTTCCTCATCCAAGAGAAGTCTCATAAGCTCAGGTATTGCTACTGTAGGGTGAGTATCGTTTAACTGGAATACCACCTTCTTTGGAAGATCATGTATATCGCTGTGATTTTCTTTAAACTTGTCAAGCGCTCTTTGAAGACTGGCTGAAATAAAGAAATACTGCTGCTTTAATCTAAGTTCTTTACCTGCATAGTGGTTATCATTTGGGTAGAGTACTTCAACAAGAGTCTTTGCAAGGTTTTCCTGCTCAAGAGCCTTTTGATAATCTCCCTTATCAAACTGCTCAAGACTGAAGTTTGTAATAGCCTCGGCATCCCAGATACGAAGTGTGTTTACCATTCCGTTCTCATATCCGAGTACCGGCATATCATAAGGAATTGCTCTTACAGAACCGTAGTTTTCCTGTATAAACTTCTCCTTACCGTCCACATTCTCAACCCTTACATTTCCACCGAATTTTACTATATATGAATATTCACTTCTCTTTATTTCAAAAGGATATCCGTTTTTAATCCAGTTATCCGGCACTTCCTTTTGATATCCGTTCTCTATTTTTTGCTTAAACATACCGTAGCGGTATCTAATACCGCAACCGTATGCAGGATAATTAAGAGTTGCAAGTGAATCAAGGAAACAAGCTGCAAGTCTTCCAAGACCGCCGTTTCCAAGAGCCGGATCGCTCTCCTGATCCTCTATATCTGTAAGATCAAATCCAAGCTCCTCCATAACCTCTGCCACTTCTTTTCTTGCACCGAGATTTATTATATTATTGCCGAGTGCTCTACCTATCAAAAACTCCATTGACAGGTAGTAAAGAATTTTTGCATCCTGAGCATCATATGCCTTATGTGTAGCTATCCATTCATCTATGATAGTATCTTTTATGGCGTAGGAAAGAGCATAGAAAACCTGCTCTTTACTCGCCTCATCTATAGTCTTTCTGTATAATACCTTTACATTATCTTCTATAGCTTTTTTTAATTCCTTAGCGTTCATCATTGTAAGTACATCTAACCTTTCTTACTAACTCCAAGGGATGTGTTCTCTCCGTTCAAGTTCCAATCCTTAGTGTATCCCTCTACATTGTTATAAATAATCTCATCTGCCAATGTGTCGTTCTTGATTACTGCTTCATTTTTCTTTATTATTTCGGCAATTCTCTCATTTCCGGTCTGTGAAAGCACGATATGGTCAACCACCTCAAAACCTGCTTCCTTTCTCATAGTCTGAATTTTTGAAATAAGTTCTCTTACAAAACCTTCTTCAATAAGCTCTTCGCTAAGTCTTATATCAAGTACAACAGTAGTCTTATTGTCTGCCTCAGTTACAAAGTCATCATTCTTTGCAGTCTCAATAAGCAGATCTTCTCTTCCAAGGCTTACAATCTCACCGTCAAAGTCAAAGTCTACACTTCCTGTATCATTTAAATACTTCATAGCCGCGTGTCCGTCAAGTGAAGCAAGTGCCTCTCTTATCTTTCCTAAGAGCTTACCGTACTTCGGTCCGACAGTCTTTAACTGTGGCTTAAATGAATAACTTACAAACTCTTCCACATCATCCTTAAACTCTACTGCCTTGACATTCAGCTCATCCTCTATAATCTCCACATAGAAAGGATCAAGTACAGTCTCAGCCTTAACATACATATTTCCGATAGGCTGACGGTTCTTTATATTAGCTGAATTTCTTGCAGCTCTACCAAGTACTACTATGTCAAGTACCTCATCCATGCTTACCTCAAGGTCCTTGTCGATAAACTCTTCATTGACAGCCGGAAAGTCTGTTAAGTGGATACTTTCAGGAGCATTCTTATCTACGCTTCTTACAAGATTTTGATATATTTCTTCTGTCATAAAAGGGATCATTGGTGCAGCTATCTTAGAAAGAGTTATAAGAGCTGTATAAAGTGTCATATAAGCATTTACCTTATCCTGCTCCATTCCCTTTGCCCAGAATCTCTCTCTACATCTTCTTACATACCAGTTACTCATATCATCTGTGAAGCCTTGAAGCGCTCTTGCAGTCTCTGTTATCTTATAGTTATTTAAATAGTCGTCAACTGTCTTTACCAATGTATTAAGCTTTGATAAAAGCCACTTGTCCATTACGCTAAGCTTGTCATATTCCAAGTTGTACTTTGTAGGATCAAAGTTATCGATATCTGCGTAAAGTACGTAGAATGCATATGTATTCCAAAGTGTACCGAGGAATTTTCTTTGTCCTTCCTCAACGGCCTTGTCATGGAATCTGTTTGGAAGCCATGGTGCCGAATTTACATAGAAATACCATCTGATAGCATCTGCACCGAACTTATTGAGTGCATCCATCGGATCTACGGCATTTCCCTTTGACTTACTCATCTTTTGACCGTCTTCATCCTGTACATGCCCCATAACAATAACATTCTTGTATGGTGCCTTATTAAATATAAGTGTAGATATGGCAAGAAGTGAATAGAACCAACCTCTTGTCTGGTCTACAGCCTCTGAAATAAAGTCTGCCGGGAACTGTGCCTCAAACTTCTCATGATTTTCAAAAGGATAATGATGCTGTGCAAAAGGCATAGATCCTGAATCAAACCATGCGTCAAGTACTTCCGGAGTTCTTCTCATCTCCTTACCGCACTCCGGACAGGTGATTGTCACAGCGTCAATATAAGGTCTGTGAAGTTCTATATTGTCAGGACAGTTATTTGACATAGACTTTAACTCTTCAACACTTCCTATGCTATGCATATGTCCGCAGTCACATACCCATACATTAAGAGGTGTTCCCCAATATCTATTTCTTGATACTGCCCAGTCCTGAATATTCTCAAGCCAATCTCCAAATCTTCCCTTTCCGATACTCTCAGGGATCCAGTTAATTGTATTATTATTTCTTATTATATCTTCTTTAACCGCAGTCATCTTGATATACCAAGACTCTCTTGCATAGTAGATAAGCGGTGTATTACATCTCCAACAGTGTGGATAGCTATGCTCAAATACAGGTGCATCAAAGAGTTTTCCGTTCTCTTCAAGATCTTTTAATACAAGCTTATCGGCATCCTTTACAAATACGCCTTCCCACTTTGTTTCCTTTGTAAGATTACCCTGTGCATCTACAAGCTGAACAAAAGGAAGATCATAGTTTCTACCTATTCTTGAGTCATCCTCACCGAATGCCGGTGCTATATGTACAATTCCTGTACCGTCTGTAAGAGTAACATAGCTGTCACATACTACAAACCATGCTTTCCCCTTTACATTCAGTCCACCCCAAAGAGGCTCATACTCAATTCCTTCAAGCTCCTTACCCTTATAAGTCTCAAGTACAGTATAGTCCTCTTTTAAAACAGTTTCAACTAATGCACTTGCAAGAATATATGTATAATCTCCCTGTTTTACCTTAGAGTACTCTTCATCAGGATTTACACAGAGCGCCACATTACTTGGTAATGTCCAAGGTGTTGTTGTCCATGCAAGGAAGTATACATCTTCATCCTTTTTCTTAAATCTGACTATTGCAGATCTTTCTTTTACATCCTTATACCCTTGTGCTACCTCATGGCTGGAAAGCGGTGTTCCACACCTTGGACAGTACGGCACTACTTTAAATCCCTTATAAAGGAGTCCCTTATCCCAAATCTGCTTTAGCGCCCACCACTCAGACTCTATATATGAGTCATGGTATGTTACATATGGATCATTCATATCAGCCCAGAAACCTATAACATCTGAGAATTCCTCCCACATGCCCTTATATTTCCAAACCGACTCTTTACACTTCTCAATAAAAGGTGCAACACCGTAGTTTTCTATCTGCTCTTTTCCGTTAATTCCAAGCTCTTTTTCAACTTCTATCTCTACAGGAAGTCCGTGTGTATCCCAACCTGCTTTTCTTGGAACCTTATAGCCCTTCATAGTTCTGTATCTTGGAATCATATCCTTGATAACTCTGGTTAAGGCATGTCCTATATGCGGCTTTCCGTTTGCTGTCGGCGGTCCGTCATAGAACATATATGTAGGAGCATCTTTTCTATCCTCAATACTCTTCTCAAATATATGGTTCTCACGCCAAAACTTTTCAACTTCTCTTTCTCTCTCTACAAACTTTAGATCTGTAGGCACTTTCTTATACATAAAAATCCTTTCTTTGTAAGATGATTATAAAAAAAGCCTGCCCTGTAACAGGACAAGCCAAAACTTATATACCACCTTTACAACATACTATCATATGTGTTCCTATAACGGGGAAACCGGCATATCCTACTATTAATTCAGATTGCAACTCGGGAGTGATTTTCGTCCATCGCTCCGTATCGGTCTTACACCGTCACCGACTCGCTGAAACTTCTGCCAAGGATTACTCTCTCCGTCTTCATTTTTATTTTATAACCGGTTAATATTATAATCATTTGTAGATATTATGTCAATGGCACAAAGGCTTAAATCCCCCTAAATAAGCCAAATTAGAGTAAAGGTACAATAAAATTAGTCCAGATATAACTTACCGGCATTGCTATGATCAGAGCAGGTATCATATCTCCTGTAGGAAAATCTTTAAGCCTTAACATTCTAAATCCTATAGCCAAAAGTATTATTCCACCTACAGCTTTAAAGTCATCTATCATTACAGGAGTTGTATAAGGAACAATAAGACCACCACATATAAATAAAATAATATATAAAATAAACTGAGGTATTGCAATAAATGATACCACAGGACCAAGTAAACACGCAAAAATCATAGCGGTAAAAATATCCAGAATAGCTTTGGCAATAAGTATTGTATGGTCACCACTCATGCCTGAAACCATTGCACCGTAAATACCTGTTCCTCCTGCACAAAACAATAATATAATAGTAAGTAAAGTGCTGTCAAATTCCTCATCGGATATATCACTTTCCTTTTCCTTCATAAACTTGAACATAATATTTTTCATACCCATTCCAAGCTTTGTTACCAGATCACCAAAATGCATCAATATACCTATTATACTTCCTATTACTACAGCCAGTATAACTGCGGGCATATTTTTCATCAGTATGATACTTGAAATACTAATGGCAAAAGCACAAGCTCCAAAAATCATATTGAGTTTTTCCTTAAAATCCAAGCTCATGTGCTTTCCAAAAACAGTTCCGATAATTCCGCCAATAAATACACATAAGCAATCGGTTATTATTCCTATCGGCATATTTATTCTCCTCTCAATTAATACTTTCATATCATAATCCATATATAAATATATGTCTAATTCATTTATAAAACATTGTGACAGCATGGCTATGCATATTAGTTATATCATCCATTCCATTTTTTCTGAATAATAAACAGAAATTTTTGTCTAAAATCCGTGTTTTTGTAACCTAAATTTTTTATAAATATATTAGCTTTGTTTTTTATTTATTATTTCCTTTCTTTATATTTTTTTTATATTTTTTCCATATTATAGACACAATTATTTTTTATATTATAAGAGCATTAGCGATGGCTAGTGCAGGTTTCAGAATTACTGGAACTACAAAGCTTTTTCATACTCATACCGGACAGTTTAACTGTCCGGCCCCCCTAAAAATGTTAAAACCACCTATTCCCAAGGTGGTTTTTTTATGTTTGAATCATCAAATAAAGCTATTTTAATATACTAAATGCAGTAAAATATTGAAAGCATTTTCACAATTCTAATACTACACTAAAAAAGAGGAGCTTAGATATCTAAACTCCCCTTTTAAAATCAATATTATGCAGTCATTGCTATTTTTCCGTCAACAACTTGAATAACCTTAGTTGGGCACTTTGCCGCACACTTTCCGCAATTTGTACATTTGGAATAGTCTATAAGTGCTACATTTCCATTCATATGTATTGCATCATCCTCACATGCCTTTACACACAAAGTACATGCAATACAGCCTACCTCACATACCTCTTTGACCGCTTTACCCTTATCCTGTGAATTACACTGTACAAAAGTAAATGTCTCATACGGTACCAAATCTATAAGTTTTTTCGGACATGCTTCAACACATTTTCCACATGCTACGCATTTCTCTCTGTCCACCAATGCAATTCCGTCAACTATATGTATAGAATCAAATTCGCATACCTTCACACATGATCCGAATCCCATACATCCGTAGCTGCAGGCTTTACCGCCCTGTCCCGGAACATTCATAGCCGAATTACAGTCTGTGATACCGAAATATGTAAAGTTTTGCTTTGCTTTGTCACAAGTTCCCTTACATTTTACAAATGCAACCTGTTTTACAGACTCACCCGCACTTACACCCATTATTTCTGCGATAACATCTGCCACCGGTGCTCCTCCTACAGGGCATTTATTTACCGCGGCTTCACCTGCCGCAATAGCCTTTGCAAGACCGTCACAACCCGGATATCCGCAACCACCGCAGTTGTTTCCGGGCAGAGCATCTCTTACAGCTATTTCTTTTTCATCTACTTCAACTTTAAACTTCTCACCGGCAACTCCAAGTAGGAGACCGATAAGAATACCGACTATACCAACTACTGCCGCCGCAATAATTACTCCATTCATATTCTTCCTTCCTAAATAAGTCCTGAGAATCCGGTAAAGGCAATTGCCATAAGACCTGCTGTTATAAGTACAATAGGCATACCTGATACTACATGAGGTATATCATTATTTTCAATTTTCTCTCTGACACCTGAAAGCAATACTATCGCCAAAGCAAAACCGCTTGCAGTACCTACGCCGTATACAAGGCTTTGTGCAAAATTGTATTCCTTTGCAACATTGTCAAGAGCAACACCCAAAACCGCACAGTTGGTTGTAATAAGAGGAAGGTATACACCTAGAGCCTCATAAAGTGAAGGCATATTTTTCTTTAATACCATCTCAACAAACTGTACCAATGCCGCTATAACAAGAATAAATACAATAGTCTGTAAATACTCAAGTTTAAGCGGAATCAAAATATGTGTATAAATAAGGCTGGCCGCCATACTTGAGAGAGTGATAACAAATATGACCGCTGCTCCCATACCTACAGAAGTTTCAGTCTTTTTTGATACACCGAGGAAAGGACAAAGTCCCAAAAATCTGCTGAGCACTACATTGTTTACCAGTGCCGCACTAATCAAAAGTAAAATCAGTTGAGTCATTATTTACCCTCCCCTGCATTAGCTGCATTTTCCTTCTCAGCCTTTGCCTTAGCAAGAGCCTCTTCTTTCTTTCTCTTTGCCTCAAGTTCCTTTTCTTCTATATCCTTATCAATAGCATTGTGATTGTGTGCTTTGCTTTCACCAAAGCATGCCGAACAGTTTCCTCCACAAGCTATTTCAGATGAATTACCTGTATTTGTAGCACTTGGCGCCTTAAAATAATTTTGTAAAGCCGCTAAAAGTGCAAGTACAAAGAATGCACCCGGAGCAAGTACAAGTATTGAAATAGTAAAATCGGTAGGTATTATCTGATTGTTGTTAGGTAAAGCAATAAGTCCCTTAAATATAGTTCCGGCACCGATAAGCTCTCTTACAAAAGCTATGCAGGAAAGTGAAAGCGTAAATCCGATTCCCATTCCAATTCCGTCAAAGAAAGACGGAATTGCAGGATTCTTTGAAGCATAACTTTCCGCTCTACCAAGAATAATACAGTTAACAACTATAAGCGGTATATAAATACCGAGTGATTTATAAAGTTCAGGTGTATAACCCTGCATCAAAAGCTGCACCACAGTAACCAAAGATGCAACGATAACTATAAACGCAGGGATTCTCACTCTGTCAGGTATTATATTTCTCATTGCAGAAATAATTAAATTTGAAAACATCAAAACGACCGTTGTAGAGAGTCCCATACCTATAGCATTCACAAGCTTTGTTGTAACGGCGAGCGTAGGACACATACCAAGCATCAGAACAAAGGTAGGATTTTCTTTGAATATACCGTTATATAAACGCTCTAAACTCTTGTTCATATTTCCTCCTTATTCCAATATTGAATTAAAGTAAAGTGCCGCATTTACAGCATTTGTAACAGCAGTACTTGTGATAGTAGATCCGCTTATAGCCGTAATCTCATCACCTGAACCTGCCGCACCCTTTACAAGCTTGAATTCTTTTGTGTTTTTATTTGCATATTGACCGTAGAAAGACTTTTCTGCCGCTCTCATACCAAGACCGGGTGTCTCTTCAAGAGTAAGAAATGTTATTCCCACTACAGTACCATCCGATTTGATACCTACTGATATTTGAACGATACCGTTATATCCGTCCTTTGATGTTGATGTAATCACTCTTCCGATATCATTTCCGGACTCATCTTTTGCTCTGACCACTTCATCAATATTTGAATGTCCAAAGCCCTTTCCTGCAATTTCTTCTGCAGTTTCCGCAATCTTTGACGTATCAGTCTCATTT
>ERZ773180.1025-NODE-1025-length-14766-cov-5.272313_pt1 | contig 14766 bp, 15 predicted proteins | sample MGYA00511080_ERZ773180 | MGnify/ENA primary metagenome ERZ773180 (study PRJEB29015, sample SAMEA2738175) | human oral metagenome | biome: human oral; feature: human-associated habitat; material: saliva | place: China | collected 2178 ...
TCGGAGTATTTGTTTTTATCGCTTATATTCCACAAATTATTGCAAATCTACAGGGCGTAAAGGCTCAACCTTTTCAGCCGCTATTTGCAGCAGTTTCTTGTCTCATTTGGGTCATCTATGGTTGGACTAAAGAGCCCAAAAAGGACTGGATTCTTATTATCCCAAATACTGCTGGTGTAATTTTGGGCGGTTTGACGTTCCTTACTGCTTTATAACAGCTAAACAGCAACTTTACATTAGAAATCTGGTGACATGAAAAATGCCACCAGATTTCTATTTTTCTCCTGGCAGTGGCCAGGATTGGCTTACCGACGGTAGCTTTGGCGCAGAAGGTTCCATCATTTGCACGCTTGTTATGCTGGCAAGCATCCTGATTCTTGCCTATCATCTCAGGAAATCTGGCAAGCTCTTTGAAAAGAAATCTGCCGAGAAACCCGCTGAACCCGCAGGTACAGATCTGTAAATTTCATACTACGCTGAGTCTCACAAGCGTATTGCATTCTGTCCACCTAGATCGATTGATTTTTCTCGTCCACTTCTCCTGCACCTTAAGGAGAAGTGGATTGTGTACATACGGTCGACTTGCGTCTTGAACAGCAAGTTCTTCTCATTATTTTTTATAATTTAGCTATCTTTTTTGCTGTTTGAGGAGAACTAATGCGCGCTAAAAAAGTTTTGAGCATTTTATTTGCTCTCGCTCTTGCTTTAAGCAGTCTTCCTGCATCTGCTATTGCAGAATCTATTGAAGATGCAGGTAAATACTCTGTTGTTGTCTCATACGTTAATGTACTAAACAATGAAGAGATTCATGCCCCCTCTAAACAAGTTGTAAATGAGGGAGAATCTTGGTCTGTTACAGCTCCAACAATTACTGGCTATGACTTGGAAGATCCCGCTCAAGCAACCGTTACTGGCGTTGCCTCTGGCTCAGATCACTACATTAAGCAGACCGTCTATTACATGCCTGGCTATGTTACCTACACCGTTAAACGCATGAAAGAAATGACCACTGGTAATTATGTTGAGGCGTCCTCCGAAGAAAATTACGGTGTGCCCGATTCGATTGTTACTGCTACAGATGTCACCTATCCAGGTTTTGTGCGCACAACTACAGACCTTTCGCTTAAGGTTACCGCAGATGGCAAGGCTGTTAAGTACATCTACTATGATCGTAATCCTCGCAGCGCAATTTATTTCTCAACTTCCGGCAGTGAGCTGTCTCCTGTAATTGGAAATCCAGGAGATCCTGTTCCTGCCGTCCCCAATCCAACACGAACTGGTTATACCTTTGCTGGTTGGGACCTTAATGACGATGGTATTGCAGATTCTTTGCCTACCACCATGCCTCAAGAGCCTATTACTGCAAAGGCACTTTGGACTCCAGCAACAGCAACGTATCACTACGCCTATTTTATTCAGGATCCAAACAACCCTTCTAACTACAACTACGTTACAACCATCGCAGCTTCCGGAACTGTTGGAACACTGACTACAACTGCTCCTGTTCAGCCAAATACAGGCGTTTTCCGCTTTGAAACATACAGTCACGAGAGCGATCCAACTCCTATTGCAGCAGATGGTTCCACCACTATTAACGTTTACTACAACCTTGCAACTATCACCGTCAACGTGCGTCCAAAGAGGAATGGCTCCATTCTTGCAACGCTGACGCTTCGTTATGGTGACTCGTTTAATCCTTACGCCATCAACCCCAATACCGGCAACAAGTACAGCGACGACATGCTCGCCGCCATGCGTGCAGACGACCCTTCTGGAACCTACTATTGGTATGGCATAATCCCTGGTGTTGGCGGTACTGCAACCACCGTTCAAGCAAAAACAACTGACCCAGGAGCCGCAATTACTGCAGATAATGTGCTTGAAATTTACGGTCGCTATACCAATTCCACTGCTCTTGGTCCACGTTATCGCTTCTACTACTATCAAAATCTTGATGGTACCTACGATATGGGCGGAGATCACACGCTTTCTCGACCTGGCATGATTACAGAGATTGCTGGAAATGCTGGTGATGGCTACCTTGAGAGTGAGAATAGACATCCTGGTTTTTCGTATGACGGCTACCGCATGAGCATTGGCCATTTTGATGGAACCAATTACGATGCACTTGGTTGGACCAGTTGGCAGCCATACAACTTCGACTACCTCATCACTGATTACAATTCCAACTTGATTGAGCACCGCTATAAGCGCAATACCTATACCGTTACCTACGTAAGCTCTGGTACAACTGTTGCTACGCACTCTCACCTCTTTGGAGAGTCCTTTAATGCCAGCATTGATGTTCCTGGCACCTCTTTAACTTCTCCACGTCCTGGTTATGTTTTCAAGGGCTGGTACGACAATTCAGAGACTGTGGGCACTCCTATTACCGACACCACTATGCCTGCAACCAATACCGTGTTGTATGCCAAATGGGTGCCTCTTACCGCAACCGTTACCTTTGACTCTGAGGGTGGTTCGCCAGTCAACTCGCAAGAGCTTACCTACGGAGATGCAGCTACAAAGCCAGCTGATCCTGTACGAGAGGGCTATACCTTTGCTGGTTGGATTCTCTATACCAATGGTAACCCCTCTGTATACAGCTTCTCCGCAGCAGTTACAGGTGACATTACCCTTCACGCACTCTGGAAGAAGAATGATTCTTCCGTCTCCTACACGGTCATTCACCAGACAGACGACGGTCAAGTTCTTGCAACTACAACCGAAACTGCGCCAATCGGTTCTCTTGTCAGCAAATGGGCTCTTGATGCAGCTGATCGCGGAGACTACGCCTATGTAGACGTTTCTTCTCGCTCTATGATTCTTGATGAGAATGCCGAGAATAACGTCTTGACCTTTACGTATAGCAAGGAAGCTCGCTACAGCTATACCGTCCATTACGTTGACGCACAGACCGGTGAACAAATCCATTCCGACGATATTATTGGCAGCCAGACGCTCAACCTGCAGAATGTTTCTGCTCGTGAGATTGACGGTTACACACTTCAGGGTGACAGCACCGGATATGTTTCTGCTGACCAGCTTGAATACACGTTCTACTACACAAAGAACCCTGAAGCTCCTGCGGCACCTCAGACCCCAGCAAAGCGTAAAGGCTCTCTGCCCGAGACTGGCGATGCTTCAAGCGTGATTCTTGTTAGCACAGCGCTGACCTCTGTGGCTTCCTTAGGAACCTCTCTTGTTTTGCGCCGTAGGAAAAGAACCGAAGCATAACAGAAAGCTCTAATGCAACTACAAAACCCGGGTGCCTCGCACTCGGGTTTTTTGTTTGCGTATTCTTGAAGTAGCTACAGGCGGGCACAACTCTACAATCAGAAAAGCCTAATGAGGCTCATTACTTTAGCCATAAATCTGTAAACCAATCTTCACAACTAAAGCAACAGTATTAAATTCTGATTTCACAGGTAGTTTGATTTTCTCGTTACCTCATCCTTGTAATTAAAATAACGAAGGAGGAGGTGTTTTATGTCAAAGAAACAAATCAATCTATTTGTAGGCTCTATCGGAGCTTTTATCGGAGTATTTGTTTTTATCGCTTATATTCCACAAATTATTGCAAATCTACAGGGAGTAAAGGCTCAACCTTTTCAGCCACTATTTGCAGCAGTTTCTTGTCTCATTTGGGTCATTTATGGTTGGACTAAAGAGCCTAAAAAGGACTGGATTCTCATTATTCCAAATACTGCTGGTGTAATTTTAGGCGGATTAACATTCCTCACCGCTTTATAGTGATTAAGCAGCAAGTTTAATTTAGAAATCCGACAGCATCTAATGGTGTTGTCGGATTTTAATTAACACGCATCTCACCTCTGTAGCCATTCTTGACACTTTTTTCGTTCTACATCATAAACAAACTCAACAAACTAATTCTTAGACATCCATTCCCGGAAAGCCAATCTGTCGCAGCGCCTCATACAGCACAATGGCGGCAGCATTTGAAACGTTTAGCGCACTGACCGAGAACTCGTTAGGATCGATAAAGTTTCCGCAGATATCCTGCTGCAAAAACGCTGGGTGAGCATACTGGTCATCGCCATCAAGCGCATCGTGCTTTTGGCTCCAGTCCTCGCGATTGACCAGGCTGGCAGAATCTTGCAGCATTGGGATTCTCTCGCACTCGTCAGCATGCTGTGCCAGAAGCTCCTCGGATAATCCCAGGCTTTCCTTACCAAAGATAAGGTAATCGCCATCACGATACGTTGCCTGAGTGTAGGTCTTCTTAGCTTTCTTAGTCAGGAAGTGCAGCGGAGATCTACTGGCCGTAAGAGTGCCGTCGACCGTGGAGACAGCGTCGTGTGCAGCCTCCCCAGCAGGTACATCAGATGCTTGGGCTAGACCGTTCTTCTCCAGAAATTGATCCCAGTTATCGTAGACAGAAACGTTAAGGCTTTGCCAGTAGGCCATGCCTGCTCGTTTGAGGCTTTTGTCATCAAGCGAGAAGCCCAACGGGCCCACCAGGTGCAGATGAGTCCCACTCACTACGCAGGTGCGACCAATGTTTCCCGTATTTGCGGGAATTTCGGGCTCTACCAGTACAACATTGAGCATGGGTTATGCCAGAACAAAGCTGGTCAGGAATGCAATAAGTCCGCCGAGCGCCATAGTAGCTGGCAGCGTCACAAACCAAGCGGCAATAATCTTGCGCGCAACACCCCAGCGTACAGAGCTGCGACGGCGAGCAGATCCTGCGCCCATGATGGATGTGGTGATGACCTGCGTGGTGGAAACTGGTGCTCCAAGTGCAGTCATGATCTCAATTGCAACGGTAGAACTTGTTTCGGCGACAAAGCCAATAACTGGCGTGAGCTTGGTAACGCCATCGCCAACGGTACGCATAATGCGGCCGCCGCCAATGGAGGTACCCAGTGCCATGGTGGTTGCGCAGAGTAGTTTGACCCACAGAGGAATGCCGTTAGAAGGGTCGTGAAGACCGGCGGTAACCAGGGCCAACGTGATAATTCCCATAGTCTTCTGAGCGTCATTATTGCCGTGGCTGTATGCCATAAAGGCAGCTGAGAGCACCTGAAGACGGTGGAAGAGACCGTTTGCCTTTTTAGGTGGCCAATCAGCAAAGATCTCAAATACCAGCTTCATAATAAAGTAGCCCAGGGCCATACCAATAAGAGGCGAAGTAAACAGAGGAATAACAACTTTCTCTAGGACACCCGCCCAAAGAATGTGACCTGTGCTGCCGGTAAAAACAATGGTTGCACCAATAAGGCTGCCGATGAGCGCGTGCGAAGACGAACTTGGGATTGAGAACCACCAGGTAAAGAGGTCCCAAATAATGGCGCCCATCAGTGCAGCAAAAATAACGTAGAGCTGTAGCTGAATATCAACCAGACCAGACGCAATGGTCATAGCAACTTTCTCGCTCATAAGCGCGCCGATAAAGTTCATGATAGCTGACATGATAATTGCTGTGCGTAGAGGCAAAGCCTTGGTATACACCGTGGTAGCAATAGCGTTTGCGGTGTCGTGGAAGCCGTTAATGAACTCAAATATCAGAGCGGAAACAAGTACCGCAATAAGCAGGATGCTAGCCATTTTTCACGATAACATTCTGAACAGCGTTTGCAACGTGCTTGCAAGCGTCAAGAGTAGACTCAAGTCTATCCAAAAGGCTCTTCCACTTGAGAACCTCAATCGGATCATCAACGTTTCTGAAAATAGAGCTCAGGGCGTTACGATAAACAACATCACCCTGGTCCTCATACTCATTTGCAGAGCGTGTATGGCGAATGACCGAGTCATCCTTGTGATAATCAGGGAGACGATCAAAGGCCTTTTGCAGCTCCTCTGATGCAAACAGAATCAGATGTGCCACCTGAACTGCCTCTGGACGCATTTCTTTGATGTCATACATGCTGAGGTGTGCAGAGACGCTCTCAATACCGTCTGCAATCTCATCCATAAGCAGGGCAAGACGTGAAATGTCCTCGCGGTCAAATGGGGTGATAAAGGATGTGTTGAGGGTGGAAATAATCTTTCCTACCTGGTCATCGCAGAGTGTCTCGTAGTTCTTGATTTGGACTTCATAATCTTCTGAACTTGGGAATGACTCCATATAGGAGACAAACAGTTTTGCTGTTGAAACAATCAACGCTGAAAACTCAGAGAACATGCTGTAGAACTCATCTTCTCTACGAGAAACTCGGCTCATATGACGCCCTTCACTTGGACTTTTTATTACATATACAAACACATTTAGTATAGCTGTTTAGGGCGCGTACGCTGGAGATAATGATAATTTCAACTTCTCCATAGAGAAGCTGTTGATCATAATAAGATATGGACTAGGAAGGCCAGATTATGCGAGAAAAGCTGTTTGAATACGTTGCAAATCAGTACGGTAATTGGATCTCTGCGCTTTTAGATGGCTCTGTTGACTTTGATGAGCTGTGTCAATGGATTGATGCAAGTTATTCTGCAACGAACTAACGAATATCTTGTTTAGTACTTGGGTAAGTATCAGCAATCTGTTTGTTAGACATTGGAGGTTATTTTATATGACAAAAAAGCACACACTTTCTTTTGACGAGAATTTCTTCAACAAGCTGGGCCAATTTGGCAGTATTCTCTCAGTCATGATGTATGTTTCTTATATCCCACAGATTACAAATAATCTTGCTGGAAACAAGGGTAGTTTTATCCAGCCTCTGGTTGCTATGATTAACTGCACTGTTTGGTTTGTTTACGGCGCTTTCAAGAAAGAGCGCGATGTTCCTATTATGATTGCTAACGCCCCTGGTATTCTCTTTGGACTTGTTACTGCAATTACAGCGCTGCTATAATCTGGCATCCAGCCAGGTCCATCAGTTTACTAAGACTCAACGATAGGGACGGTTCATGTGGCACTTATAGGTTTCTTTAAAGTTGTCTATATTCCCCTGGTCGTCCTGTATCTCATAGCGGCATATGTCCTTCTTGCAAAGCAAAGCTTGAGCAAAATCTTTAAGCGCACAAATTTTGACCTCTTCCGCGGTGGAGCGCTCGCACTTTATTACCTTTTTATAGCTATGGTCTTCTTTGTAGACATAATGCTTCTTACCACTAAAACTGTAGTTAAGCAGCAATTTCTTGTTCCTTATATAGTTGGAATTATTGCTATTGCTGTTGCATGCGCAATCTTTACGCAAATAGCAAAACACTCTAAATCAGATCGTTTTATTACCATTAGAGACTTGGTTGTTCCGCTTATTTGGCTTGCTTCCTCATTTGTTTATACGCAAACAATATTTGCGCTTTTACTTGCAGCAGAATAGTAACGCTCGGTTGTTCCATCACTATTCAGAGGGCTTCTCGCCATTTACTTACCTGCCTCTATGCGAACCTTTTGGCCCTCAACGTGAACCTTGTCCTGCGCAAAAAGCTGCAACACCTCAGGATACAGCTGATGCTCTACCTGGTGAATTGCCTCTTCAAGCTGGTCAACAGTCCAGCCCTCCTCAACCACAACAGGTCGCTGGGCAATAATGGGGCCGCGGTCGTAATCGGCGTTTGCCAGATGAACGGTAACGCCTGTCACCTTGACCCCGTATTCATACGCATCCTGAATAGCGTGCGCGCCACGGAAGCTTGGCAGCAGCGCTGGGTGCAGGTTGAGCACGCGATTAGGGAAGGTGTTCAGAATAGGAACACCGACTTTGCGCATGTAGCCCGCCATAACAACGTAATCAACGTTATAACGCTTGAGCTCGGTAGCAATAACCATATCTGCAACAAATGGATCTTCGTACGTCTCTTTTGAGAGCGTCAGGGTTTGCAGGCCGACTGCCTCCGCCCTCTTCAGACCATATGCATCAGGGCGAGAAGAAACAACCAGTTCAATGGTTGCGTCTAGCTTGCCAGCATCAATGGCGTCAATAATGGCCTGCAGGTTGGTACCTGACCCGGAAAGAAGAACGCCAAGCTTAATTGGCATCGTTGTAGACCACCTTTCCGGTGCCTGGGATAATCTGACCCATGACAAATGGCTCAAAGCCCTGGTCAGAGAGGGCTTCTGCTACATCGTCAACGTCATCCATGTCGACGATAAGAGCCATACCAACACCCATGTTGAAAGTGCGATACTGCTCGTCAAGAGACAGGTTTACAGCGTTAGAAACGTATGAGATAACTGGTGGAATATCCCATGCAGGACCAGCCTCTCCACCACGATCAACCTCTGCGTCAAGGTGTGCTGGCAGCGCACGGTTAAGGTTCTCGGTGATTCCACCACCGGTGATGTGTGCCATGGCCTTGATAGGAGCTCCTGCGCGGAGTGCGACAAGAAGTCCACCTGCATAAATAGTAGTTGGACGCAAAACAGCGTCTGCGAGTGACTCTCCACCGAGCTCCTCTAGTGGCTGGTTAAGCTCCTCGACAGTCTTACCCTCAATGGCTACCTTACGTACCAGCGAATATCCGTTGGAGTGAATGCCAGAAGAAGGAAGTCCCAGAATGACGTCACCTTCACTGACCTTCTCGGGACCTAAGATCTTTGGTTTGTCGACAACGCCTACGACAAAGCCAGCAAGATCGTAGTCGTCAGGATTCATAACACCTGGATGCTCGGCCATCTCGCCGCCCACCAGCGCACATCCGCTCTTGCGGCAGCCTTCTGCAATGCCGCCAACAACTTCGGCGACTGCCTCGGCTTTAAGCTTACCCACAGCAACGTAATCCAGGAAGAACAGAGGCTCAGCACCCATGGGGACAATGTCATCAACGCACATTGCAACCAGGTCCTCGCCCACCGTGTTGTGGCGGTTGAGCAGCTGCGCAATGGCAAGCTTGGTTCCAACGCCGTCAGTGCCGCTGACCAGCACGGGCTCCTCCATGTCCTTCAGAGCTGCGGCCGAGAAGCAGGAGCCAAAGCCGCCCAGGCCGCCGATGACCTCGGGGCGAGTAGTTGTAGCAACAGCAGCTTTGATGGCGTCAACCGCGCGAGCGCCCTCATCAACGTCAACGCCTGCGTCGGCGTAGGTAATCTGCTTGGCTGGATCAGCGGAAGTGGTCATTGTTTCTCCTCTTACTGCTCTGAGGGCATAAGACCCTCGTCAATTAACTGCTGTTCTACCTGGTCAAACTTTAGTGCAAAAGATGGGTTTAGATTATCTGGGGTGTTTTCTGGCAAAAACCTCTGGTGGAAGTCCTCGGGAATTGCCACGGGATATTTGCCGCTAAAACAGGACTCGCAATAGCCTCTTGAGGGTACGCACGCCAGCAGGCCCTCGAGGCTCAAGAAGCCCAAAGAATCCGCGCCGATATACTCGCAAATTTCTTCTGTACTCATTTTTGCTGCCACAAGCTGGTGCTGGTCAGCGGTATCAATGCCATAGAAGCAGGGCCACGCTACCTTAGGAGATGCGCTTCTGACGTGTACTTCTGTAGCTCCCGCGTCTCTGAGCAGCTGAACAATCTGCTTTGACGTGGTACCGCGAACAACAGAATCGTCCACCATCACAATGCGTTTATCTGCGACAACGTCTGAAAGCGCGTTGAGCTTAAGTCGAACGCCCAGCTCACGAAGCTGTTGCGTAGGCTGAATGAACGTCCTGGCAACGTAGCGGTTTTTGATCAAGCCAGTGCCAAAAGTCACGTCCAGCTCTTGTGCAAAACCCTCAGCTGCAGGAACGCCGGAATCAGGTACACCGATTACCAGATCAACGTCTGCTGGCGTCTCTTTTGCCAGCTGACGGCCCATCTGATGACGAACGGAATATACCGAGCGACCACTGATAATAGAGTCAGGACGCGAGAAATACACCTGCTCAAAAATGCAGTCTGCCTGCTGACGAGGAGCAAGTCCCATCTCAGAAGACAGGCCATTGTCTGAGATGCGGATAATCTCGCCAGGAGCAACCTCACGCACATACGTGGCGCCCACGATATCCAGCGCACACGTCTCAGATGCAACCACCCAGTTATTCTCGCCTTCCTCGCCAATATGGCCGAGTACCAGCGGGCGAATACCGTTTGGATCCCTAAACGCATAGAGGGCGTTCTCGCGGATGAGCACCATGGCGTAACCGCCCTCGATGAGGTTCATAGTTGCAGCAATACCGGTGCGCAGACGGTGTGTACGGCGAGTAAAGTAGCCGATAAGCTGGGCTGCTACCTCAGAATCCGTGTGCGATCTAAAGGAAATCTGGCGAGAAGACAGTTCTTCTCGCAAGGAGTCAAAGTTAACGAGGGTGCCGTTATGCGCCAGGGCAATGAGGGTCTCATCGATGGACGACATGTGTGGCTGGGCCGACTCCCAGCCCTTGGCGCCTGCGGTACCGTAGCGGCAGTGACCGATAGCCACTTTACCTGGCATTGCGTTGAGGTCGTCGTTGTTAAAAACTTCGGTTACGAGGCCCGTATCTTTTCTGATAAGTACGGTATGGCCGTCGCCGACAGCTATACCTGCGGAATCTTGCCCGCGATGCTGCAGCGCGTGCAGCGCAAAATAAGTGAGTCGAGCAACGTCACGGTCAGGCGCCCATACTCCAAAGACGCCACATTCCTCGTGAAGTTCCATTGGATCCCCTCCGGATGCCTCAGCTTGAGCCACCCTTGATCAAACGCCTCTCACGTCTGGCAACAATACATACAGTGTACCTGGAAATTTGCAAGAAAAAGCGCTCCGAACAAATATGTTCGGAGCGTGTAACAATTTTTTAAGAAAGTGACATTTTACTGCCCTGACTGGAGGCTTCTTGCTGTATCCAATATTCCCTCTGAACCGCCAGCATGCCGACTACTGAGCCTTTGGCTGTGCTTCAGTCTTTGGAACACAAATGAGCATGGTACGACCATACTGGTCAGTGTAATTGCAGGTAAAGAGTGTAAGAACGTGATCAGCGCGAGAAATAACCTCGGCAGCATCAGAACGCGAGCTTACTGCCCTAGAAAGCCTATCCTTCAAGTAAGACCTGAACTCATCAACAGAGCCAAAGTTAAACTGCCTGACTTCCTCGTCGTCTTCGTCGGTGTGATAGGTAAATACTGGCTCAAGCTCATATGTCTGAGTAGGTGTGACGTACCAGATAGTCTCAACCTTATCGAAGGTAGATTGGTCATTCATTGCTCCAATGTACTGGAACATGGAGCCGTTTCTCATATGGTGGCCATAGAGAATAGTCTGCTGGTCAGTAAGGCCATTTGGATTGTTCTGGTAGTCCATGAAAATCTGGCCACCGATTGACCACTCACCCTTTGCGTTTGTATGCAGGTAGTGATCGTTATCTGTAGTCTGATATACAGGGTAGTTGACCTGCGTATCTGGAATCTGAATCCAGCCGACAACCTGGTTGTTTACTGCCTGAAGTCCGGCCCAGTCAATAACTGGGGCCTCGTCTTTTTTCTCGGAAACTGTTGCGTATGTAGCGAGTTCTTCGTTGATGACGTCTTGCTCGTGGTATTCAAGCTGGGTCTTACCAAACATAACGCCGGCAACAACCAAGAGGCCAATGCCAACTACCAGCAAGAGCGTGGAAAGAATATAAGCAAAACCTTTCTTCTTAGTGGGTTTCTCGCCAGACTTTTTAGGAGAGGTTTTTTTGTTGCCCTCTTTTTTTGAGGACACAGAATTTTTCATAGAAACCATCTCGACAGATGTTTTTGAGGTGTGAGTATTTCCAGCCGTCTGATCGTCAGCGGCGAATGAAGCAAAATGCTTGCCGTTTTTTGATTCCATGCACTCCCCTTCTGAAGGTACTCTTTGTCATACCTTTGTCATACCCCTTAAAAGTTTAGCTATGCACGAAACAAAAATCTCTGTGCATCTTATGAAGTCATCGCATAATCACATTTTGCGATACGCAAAACCCGCGCCTCAGATCTCCTGAAGCGCGGGTCTCGTGTGCGATTGCGGATGCAGGTACGCATGCATGCGAGTTCTATTTGCGGACTACGTGCATGCGGGTACGAGCTAGCTTATGCGTCAGCCATTTCAGCTTTAAGCTGGACGATCTTCTCGCGATACTCTGGAAGAGAAGCGCCAAGAATCTGGGTAGCGTAAATAGCTGCGTTTTTGGCGCCGTTGATGGCAACGCAAGCAACGGGCACGCCGGATGGCATCTGGACCATGGAAAGCAGGGAGTCCATGCCGCCGAGGTCAGAGGTCTTCATTGGAACGCCGACGACAGGCAGTGGGGTGAATGCAGCAACAACTCCACCCAGGTGAGCAGCCTTTCCTGCGGCCGCGATGATTACCTTGAGGCCGCGGTCAGCAGCGGTCTCGGCCCACTGATGGACCTTGTCTGGAGTGCGGTGTGCGGATGCAATGACCAGCTCATATGGAACGCCAAGGCGCTCAAGTTCAGCGGTACATCCCTCCATAGTTGCAAGGTCGCTCTTTGATCCCATGATAATGCCGACAACAGGCTGATCTGCCATCTCTGCTCCTTTGTTACGTCTCATAAAATAGGCGGATACGTCAAATATCCATCTCACAGTATAGAGTATGATTTTCTAGAACGTTGGTCCATCAGTCCACGTGAAAGGAAACTGTAATGAATGAAACCAACTCTGTTCTGTACCAGCGAGAAAGCTCGTACATCCCTCGCATTGCCGCAGTGCATGACCTCTGCGGATACGGAAAATGCTCGCTTGGCGTAGCTATTCCGGTTCTGTCAGCAGCGGGATGTGACGTTTGTCCAGTACCTACGTCGCTTTTCTCGGCACACACCAAGTTCCCTACGTTCTACATGCACGACACCACCAACATGCTCGAGGATTACCTGAATGCATGGCAGGAAGAGGGTATTGACCTGGACGTCATTTATTCTGGCTTCCTTGGTGCAGCAGAGCAGGTTGCAAGCATTCAGCGCTTGTACCAGGAGCATCCAAAGGCACTCCGCGTTGTTGACCCAGTTATGGGCGATGGCGGCAAGATGTATCCAACCTATACGCAAGAGCTTTGTGACGCAATGAAGTCCCTGGTAAACGGCGCAGATATTTTGACACCAAATCTTACTGAGGCTTCAATTCTGACGGGTATTCCATACGCTGGTCAGGATTTGACTGATGAGCAGGTAGATGAGCTGCTTGATGCACTGCTTGCGATGGGCGCCAAGTGCGTTGTTCTTAAGGGCATTGTTCGCGGTGATGGCCTTATTCGCAACTTTGTTGCTACCGAGTCCGAGCGCGGTGAGATTGTTTCCGAGCTTCTCCCCTACATGCTGCACGGAACTGGCGATCTGTTTGCTTCTGCGCTTTTAGCTGCAGTTATGTGCGGTCAAGAAATCGCTGACGCAGTTGAGTTTGCTGGTGAGTTTGTCTGCGAGTCCATGGAAATTACTCGTGAGCAGCCAAACTTTGAGCTTCGTGGCGTTTCGTTTGAGACAAAGCTTGGCCTAATTGCCCAGCTTCTGCAGGAGTAAGACGCTTCCGCAAAAGTAAAGTGCTCGTACAGACCTTTGCGTTGTAGAGAAGTATTTTTTCTTTGTCGTAGGTGCTCACTCGCGTAGAGTGGGCACCTATTTTTACGCAAGCAATTGTCGTTATGCATGAAAATGCATTTTCCTAGCCCTTTATTCGTTTCATTTTTTATCAAACAAAAATTGAGCTTCAAAATAAGGCGAAAAAGGTAAAAAAGCCGTTTAGTTGGAGATCGAAGAATTTACTTAAAGATTTGATATTACTAAAAGCCCAGTTGGCGTTAATCAAGCAACACATTCCTGACTCAAAATCGCTCAAAATCGTCATGCATAAAGATTAAAACCTCCAACTAAACGGCTTTTTTACCTTTTTGGGGCCAAAATCGTCTTGGAAACATCGATTCCATAACTTTCAGTCAAATTAACGTGCAAAATCATTCGTCGCGCCACCATTTTGAGGCGCGCCAACCTCCTAATAAGCCGTTACCAGCAGCACAAGCAAAAGAGCCGCTGACTTCAGCGGCTCTTTTGCTCTTTTGCTTGCAGGTACGTAGACTACTTAGTGCCTGAAGAACTGTCGCTTGTACCTGTGCTGTTAGTAGTTCCAGTGGTGCTCGTAGTGGTGTTCTTCTTTGTTGAAGAGTCTCCGCCTACAATACCGCCAAGCACGCGGACCGGCGTAAATGACGTGGCAATCTGGTCTCGTAGCTCTTTTTGAATGGTATCGTTTGCACCAGTAATGACCATGGTGATATTTACTCCATCAGAAGACTGTGTCTTTGAGAACGTAAAGGTAAAGATAGGTGTTGCATCTCCGCCAGGTTTAAGGAATCCGAAGAGTTGAGATTTCTGAAGCTCACCTTGGTCATTTCTGTGAACACTGACGTGATAGACAACGGTATTGATTCGTGGGTTGAGCAGCGCGTTAATAGCAAATGCCTGTGCCTGGACACTGGATCCAGCATAGCATTCAAGCACGTCTTTTGAGGTTGTATCGGTAACTGTTACCTCAACGCGACCTGTGTTCTCGTCAGCTTCCTGAACCGAGAAATCCTCGGGGAACTGCGTAAATCCATTACCCCACTCGACACCGCCACGCAATGCAGATGCAACAGATCGCACCGTAACTGATTCAGTTAGATTTGCTGTGTTAGCTCGACGAATAACACCACAAGAGACCTGCATCAGAACTACGATTACTAGGAAAACCAAAACAAATAGGACTGCCGTCTTTGTAATGACCTTCTCGATATTTGAGCCCGAAGGATCAGATCCCGAAAGTGGATCAACGTCCACCGCCGCAGCTCCACCCTGTCTGCGAGCACGCTCTAGAGCTGCGCGCTCCTCGTTAGGATGACCCGTCTCGTCTACCTTGGTAAACAACTCTTCAGCT
>ERZ773180.1032-NODE-1032-length-14703-cov-3.644798_pt1 | contig 14703 bp, 14 predicted proteins | sample MGYA00511080_ERZ773180 | MGnify/ENA primary metagenome ERZ773180 (study PRJEB29015, sample SAMEA2738175) | human oral metagenome | biome: human oral; feature: human-associated habitat; material: saliva | place: China | collected 2178 ...
TAGATTTTAACCAATTTTTAATAAATCTATGTTATAATAGAAATGAAAAATAAATTAGAAATAGAATTATTCTTGATTAAAATCACAGTTACATACTCGTGAAGTATAGTAACTATGTAATACATTAATCGTAGATTTTGATAATATAATAAGTGTTTTAATATAAGGAGATTTTGAAATGTTTTCAACAAGAAGAAAAGATGTATTTGTCTTAGTAGTCCTTTCACTTTTTGCTTATTTATCAATTATTGCAATAAGAGAAATAGACAGTGCAGAAGCAAGAAATTTTATAGCAGCACGTGAAATGTTAGAAAATTCTAGTTGGTGGTCTCCAACAGTAAATGGACATTTTTATTTTGAAAATCCTCCATTACCAACATGGTTAACAGCCATTGTAATGATGATAACTCGCTCTCATTCAGAGGTTGTTTTAAGAATACCAAATATGCTTTGTTGTATTTTTACAGTTTTATTTTTATATAGAAGCATGATTAGAATAAAAAAAGACAGATTATTTGCTTTTTTATGTTCTTTTGTTTTATTAAGTACCTTTATGTTTATAAAGTTAGGAGCAGAAAATACCTGGGATATTTATACTTATACCTTTGCTTTTTGTGCTTCGCTAGCTTTTTATTTATACATAAGAGATGGGCAAAGAAAAAATTTATATAGAATGGCTATACTTATTTTCCTTTCTTTTTTAAGTAAGGGACCAATAGGTTTCTATTCTGTCTTTGTTCCTTTTTTACTTGCTCATTATATTATTTTTCCAAAAGAAATATTTAAGAAAAGAACTTTTTTTGTTCTTTTAACTTTAGTTATTAGTATTGCTCTTTCGTTAATTTGGGCTTTTTCTATGTTCTTTAATCATGGAGATTTCTTTTTATCTATTGTTAAAGATGAAGTTAATGCTTGGGCAACAAAACATCACCGTAGCTTTATCTTCTATACAGATTATTTTGTCTATATGGGTTCTTGGCTATTCTTCTCTATCTTTGTTATCTTTAAAGTACCTGAAAAAAAAGAAGAAAAAGTTTTTTGGCTTTGGACTATATTATCTCTAATTTTTATCTCTATCATACAGATGAAAAAGAAAAGATATGGTCTACCTATATATTTAACATCATCTATAACTATTGGACAACTATGTATATATTATTTTAGAAAAACTTATGCTGAACTAAAAAAGAGAGAAAAAACTTTGCTTATAATACAACAACTATTTTTACTCTTTGTAATTTTTGGAAGTTTAATTTTCTTAACTTATTTTGGTTATGTAAAGAAAGAAATTTCTTTTGGTTTATTTTTTCTTTATGCTGCTCTGCATCTTTTATTCTTATTTCTATTCGCAGTTGGTTATACAGAGATAAGTTATGCAAAAAGAGTTATAATTTTCTCAGGTTTAACTATGTTGCTTGTAAACTTCAGCTCTTCTTGGATACTTGAAAGCAAGTTTATGCAAAATAACCTATTAAAATTTAGAATGCCTATAGATGAGGAAATTTTAAAAAGTTCTGATCCTATATATGCAGAAGCTTATGATATTGAAGATGTTTGGAAATTAGGAAAACAAATAAAAACTTTAAATAAAAATATGCCTGATGAAAGAGAAATCATATTTTTAGGAAAAGAGGAGCCTAAGAGTTTATCAAAGGTTTATGAAGTAAAAAAAGTTTATGAATATCAGAAAGTAACTCATGATATGGAAAGATTATATATATTAGAAAGAATTTATTAATACAATGCTAAATTACTAAAAAATTGAAAAAAGCTAATTTTGAAACTTTTTAGAATCAAAATTAGCTTTTTATATAAAAAATAATTGACATACGTATTAAAAATACGTATAATATTTCTTGTAAGGAGGTTGACATAAAGATATAGTACTTATTTCAAAAATTAAGGAGGTTCGGATGTCAAATATAATACCTTACAAGGTATTAGTTAAAATCTTACTCGAAAATGGTTGGGAACTTGACCATACAACAGGTTCACACGAAATTTATATGAAGGATGGTAAGACCTGTCCTGTAAAATGTACCAAAAAAGATATACCTAATGGGACACTAGCTAGTATCAAGAGAATAACAGGGCTAAAATTTTAGCCTTGTTAGACTTTTAAAGGAGGAGATAATAATGAAAGAAAAATATATTTACCCTTGTGTAATCTATGAAGAAGATGGTGTATACTATGCAGATTTTAAAGATTTTGATGCTTGTTTTACAGATGGAGAAAGCATAGAAGAAGTAATAATTAGTGCTAAGGATGTCCTAGAGGGAACTATTTTTAGTTTGTTAAAAAATAATTTAGACCTGCCTGAACCAACATTAACAAAACCAAATTTAGAAAATAATGAATTTTTAGTTTATATTGATATTTGGCTAACACCCATTATAGATAAAGTAAAAAATCAAACAGTAAAGAAAACATTGACTATACCTAAATGGTTAAATGATGAAGCTGAAAAGCATTCCATAAATTTTTCTAATTTATTGCAAACAGCTATAAAAAAGTATTTGAATATTCAATAGTAAAAAATAAAGCTAATTTTGAAACTTTTAAGAATCAAGATTAGCTTTTTTTAAAGTACTATTTTAATAAAGTTTTTTAATTTTCTAAAATAATAATTTATTTTCATGTTATAATTAAAATAAAAAGGAAAAAATATGTATAGCAAAGAGGAACTTTTAATATTTTCAATTATAAATTCAAAATATGACATAGGTATACAAAATTTAATTAACAAAATTTTTAAATTTTCAAATAAAGAAAATCTTAATTTTTTCGATTTAAATAGGATAGATAAGATTGAATTTTTAAGTAACTTTTTAAGTGAAGAAAATATAGAAAAAATTTTAGAGATTTTTGATAAAGATGATTTCTACAAGTTTGAAATAGAAAAAACAAGAAAAATCTGTGAAAAGAAAAATATTAATATTTTTTATCATTCATATGAAAATTATCCCAAAAGCCTAATGAATATAAAAGAAAGTCCCTATGTAATCTTTGTAAAAGGAAGTTTGCCAATGGACAAAGAGTTAGATAAAGCTTTTGCAATAGTTGGGACAAGAAAAGCTTCTCAAGAAGGAATAAACTTTGCTAAGGATATTGGAACTTATCTAGCCAAAAATAATATCTATAATATAAGTGGTTTAGCTTTAGGAATAGATACTATAGGACATGAAACTTGTTTACATAGAACAGGAGCAATTTTAGGACAAGGTTTAGATTTAGAGATCTATCCTAGAGAAAACATTAACTTAGCTGAGATGATTTTAGAAAACGATGGTTTCTTATTGTCTGAACTGATACCTAAACAAGAACTTTCTATGTTCTCACTTATTAAAAGAGACAGGTTACAATCTGCTCTAACTTCTGGAATAATAATAGCAGAAAGTGGAATAAAAGGTGGAACTGTAAATACTTTTAAATATGCTAAAGAGCAAAAAAAGAAGATTTTTATAGCTGATATAAATAAAGACTTAATAGAAAAGTATGGAAAAGACTTAATTATTATTAAAAATAGTTTTGATTTTGAGAAAAAAATAAAAAACAATTTAGAACAAATAAATCTTTTTTAAATAAAGAAAAAATGCTACAATATGCTTAAATAATAATTTCTTTAAAAAGGTGAAAAATGTCAAATATAGATGAATTTAAAAAGTTATATAATTTCGAATTTGAAGAAATAAAAGTTGATAGTTTTGAAGAAGCTTCAGAAAAATATTTAGCTACATATAAGGATGGCAAAGAAAAAGGATATATACCAGTATTTCTAACTGTTGATGAATATTTATTAAAAACTTTTGAAATAAGTATGAAAGATGAAAACACTGATAACATGATAGATATTTTTAATAAAAATCTTGAAAAAGCTAAAAATATTAATCCTATTGAGCTTTTCAATAAATTTATAGAACAAAATGCTGATTCTATAAAAAGTAATGTAAATGAAGATTTTACAAAAAATAATTATGAAATTAATGATAGCAACAAAAATAATTTAAAATTTTTAACTATTTTTAATAATGAAGGAAATTTAAAAGATAATGTTATTTTAGTAAAAGTTCCTACAATAAAGCCTTATGAAATTTTAGCTTACTTTGGAATGGGAAGTGAAGGTATAGCTACCGTCAAATATTGGTATGAAAAGTATGGAGCAGTTCCTGCTGCCATAACTTATGATGAAATAGAATTTTATGTTGAAAGACCTGTTCTGACTTTTGAAGAAGCTAAAAAATTAGCAATTGAACAATATGCTTTCTGCTATGGTTTACTTTGGGAATGTTATGATACACTAGATGAATTAGCAAGTGCTATATATAAAAATGTACACTGGTATTTTTGGTGGAGTTAAAAAATAAAATTTTAAAGAGGTGAAAAATGTCAAATATAGAAAATTTTAAAGAATTATATAATTTTGAATTTGAAGAAATAAAAGATACAGATATGTATTATAGAGATATAGAAAAGAAATATCTTGCCTCTTATAAAGAGGGAAAAGAAAAAGGTTTTACACCCGTATTTTTAGTTCTTTATAATACCTTATTAGAAAAATTTGAAATAGATATGGAAGATGAAGATACAGATAACATAATGGATATAGTGAAATCAAATCTTGAAAAATACAAAGATATTAATGCAGTTGAGTTTCTAAAAAAATTTCAAAAAGAAAATACAGAAGATTCAAGAGAAAGTATAGATGATTATTTCACAGAAAAAGATTATAAATATGATGATAGTGAAAAATATAATTTAGAGCTTTCAACTTTATTTGATCATGATAATTATTTAAAAGATGATGTTATTTTAGTGAAAGTTCCTACAGAGAAACCTTATGAAGTTTTAGCTTATTTTGGAATGGGTGGCTACAATGAATGTCCTTTTCCAGCAGAACAAGTAGCAGTTGCTAAATATTGGTATGAAAAATATGGAGCAGTACCAGCAGTTATAACTGATGATACAATAGTATTTTATGTAGAAAGACCTGTTCAAACTTTAGAAGAAGCTAAAAAATTAGCAGTAGAACATTATGCTTTTTGTTATGACTTAGTTGACCAATGTTGTGGAACATTTGAAGCATTAGCAGATGGTTTATATAAAAATATACAATGGTATTTTTGGTGGGATTAAAATTGAAAGCAGAAGCACTCAGAATTTTAAAAGAATATTACGGTTATGATAATTTCAGAGAAGGACAAGAAAAAATAATAGATGCTATCTTGCAAAAAAGAAATGTTTTAGGAATAATGACAACGGGGGCTGGAAAATCTATATGTTATCAAGTCCCTGCTTTAGTGTTTAAAGGACTTACAATAGTTATTTCACCTCTTATATCCTTGATGAAAGACCAAGTTGATAGTCTGAAATTAATTGGAATAGAGGCAAGTTATATAAACTCAACTTTAACAAGTGATGAATATAATAAAATTCTTTTTAACATAAAAAAAGGACAGACAAAATTATTATATATTTCACCTGAGAGACTAGAAAATAAAGCTTTTTTGAACTTTATAAAAACTATAAAAATCGCAATGGTAGTTGTTGATGAAGCCCATTGTGTATCCCAATGGGGTGAAAATTTTAGAAAAAGTTATCTAAGAATCGCAGATTTTATCAGATATATCACTGATGGAGTAAAAATTCAAACTTTAGCTTTTACTGCCACAGCTACACCTAAAATAAAGGTAGATATCATAGATAAATTAAAAATTGAAAATCCCTTTATTTTTGTTGATAACTTCAATAGAGATAATATCTATTTTAAAGTGATTGATAATACTGGACTTGATAAAGATTTAAATATAGACTCAAAACCTTTTATCATAGATTATTTAAGAAAACATAAAGGAAAATCTGGAATAATTTATTGTTCAACTAGAAAAAATGTGGATGATATTTATAATTATTTAAAAAGTTTTGATAGGAGTGTTACAAAATATCATGGTGGAATGTCTAAGGAAGAAAGAGAAAAAAATCAAAAATTATTCTTAGATGATGATGTTGAAATAATGGTAGCAACCAATGCCTTTGGTATGGGTATAAATAAATCTAACATAAGATATGTGATACATGCTAATATTCCTGCTGATTTAGAAAGTTACTATCAAGAAGCAGGAAGAGCAGGAAGAGATGGTGGTAAATCTGAAGCTATCCTCATATATAATGAGAAAGATAGAGATATACAAAGGTTTTTGATGGAAAAAGAATCTGAAGGTCGAAAAGATAAAGACTACCTTGCAAAAAAAATAAAAAGCTTTAATAAAATGATAGAGTATGCTGAATTAAAAACTTGTTATAGAGAATTTATTTTAAAATATTTTGGTGAAAAAATGATTAGAAACTATTGCGGTTTTTGTGAAAACTGCAAAAAAGAAAAAAATATCAAAGATTTTTCACTTGAAGCAAAGAAAATTATTTCAGCAGTTGGAAGAACAAAGGAAAGTTTAGGTATATCCACTCTAGCTAATATGTTAATGGGAAAAGCTGATACTAAAATGCTAAATAAGGGACTTAATAAAATTTCTACCTTTGGCATAATGAGAGAAGATAAACAAGAATGGATAGAATCATTTATAAACTATATGATTTCTGAAAAATATCTGATACAAAGTGCAGGGAGTTTTCCTGTTTTAAAATTAGGTAAAAAGTATAAAGATATTTTAAATGATGATATAAAAATAATAAGAAAAGAAAATGAAAAAATCGATTTTGATTATTATGAAAATACTTTATTTAAAGAATTAAATTCACTTAGAAAGGAGATCTCAAAAAAAGAAAACATTGCTCCCTATATAATTTTTTCTGATATGACTCTTATAGAGATGGCTGAGAAAAAACCAACAAATAGGTGGGAGATGTTAAAAATTAAGGGGATAGGTAATCAAAAATTTACAAATTATGGAGAGAAGTTTTTAGAAAGAATTAATGCTTATAATATGGAGGAGAAAAAATGAAAAAATTTCTAAAACTATTTTTTGCCTTATCTTTATTGATGATAGCTCTAGTGGCTTGTCAAAATGATAAAGAGAAAGCACAGACTGAGCAAGGGCAAACTGAACAAGAGCAAAACTATGACTACCAAGATATGCTTTATGTTAATAATGCTGGTTTCAATATATCTGGAGACTTAGTTATAATGTTTTCTGATGAAATTGATAAAAACCAAGAATTTAACAAACTGATTGAAGTAGAAGGGCTAGATGGGGATATAACTATTATGCCTTTTGGTAGAAAAATTATCATAAAGGGAGATTTCCAAAAAGAAGTTCCTTATTCTGTAAAGGTTTCTAAGGGAATAAAATCTGTTTCTGGTAACGAATTAAATGAAGATTATATGAGATATAATTTATATGTTGGTAAAAAGCAACCTGCTTTAACATTTGCAGATTATGGAAATGTTCTGCCTTCTGTAAATAATAAGAAAATTAACTTTAATTCAGTTAATATTAAAAAAGTAAAATTAGAAATTGTAAAAATATATACTAATAATATAACTCAATATTTAAAATTAAGTTCAAATGAATATTCTTTAGAATGGAGTGTAAAAGAAGATATAGGTGATGTTGTTTTCTCAAAAGAATATGAAATTGAAAGTAAAGAAGATGAGGTTGTAAAAAATAGTATAGACTTAAATGGAGTAATAGATACTAAAGGTATTTATTATGTTAAGTTAACATCTGTTGGTGAAGAAAGTATAGACTATGATATTGCAAAATATGGAGAACCTTTTAGCTTTGGTTATGAAGAACAACCAATTTATGCTAAAGCAACAAAGACAATTATACTTTCTGATATAGGTATAGTTGCTAACTCTAACGACTCTAAATTAGATATAAAATTATTAAATCTTAATACTTTAAATCCAATAGGAAATGCAAAACTTGAATTTATAAACTCTAAGAACCAAACTCTTGAAGAAGGTACAACTAACTCTAATGGTGAGTACAGATCAAGAGTTAATTTAGAAAATGTTTACTATGTTTTAGTAAAATCAGGAAATGAATTTAATGTACTTTACTTAAATGATAGCAAAATAAACTATGCTGACTTTGATATTGGTGGTTCATTAGAAGGTTCTGATTTAAAACTTTATACTTACACAGATAAAGGTTACTACAGACCTGGAGATGAAATCAATGTTTCTTTAATTGCTAGAAGTAAAGAAAAAATGAATGATGAACATCCATTTGAATATTCATTCACTGCTCCAGATGGTTCAAATAAAATAAGTAATGAAGTAGTTAAAGAATCAAAAAATGGTTTCTATACATTTAAAATTAAGACTGATGTAAATGATTTAACTGGTGCTTGGACTTTAACTATTAAGTTTGGTGGAAAAGAAGTTACACAAAAAGTATTTATAGAATCTAAAGTTGCAAATGCCATAGCTATTGAAGCTGATGAAGATAAAATCTACTCTAAAGCTGATATAAAAGATGGAGTAATGAAATTTAAATTTGACTTTAAATACTTAAGTGGAGCTAAACTAGATAAAGATTCAAATGTAAACTTTGATTATAATGTTATAGAAAGAGAACCAAGATCTAAAAAATATAAAAACTTTGTTTTTGTTAATCCTTCAAATTATAAATATCAATTTAGAAATTTTGCAGAAACAAAGACAGATGATAGTGGAGAGCTTGAGTTACAATTAGAAATGCCTCAAGCAATGCAAAATAAAAACCTATATTTAAGTACAACTGTAAATGTTCAAGATGCTAGTGGAAGATATAGCACTGAAAATAAAGTATTTACAATTATCAATAGAGAAAATTCTGTTGGAGTACAAAAACTAGATCAAAATGGAAATGAAGCTAGTGTTAAATATATCTTATTAAATGAAAAAACAGATAGCCCAGTTGCTGGTAAAAAATTAAAATACAGAGTGTATAACAAGCAAAATAACTGGTGGTATGACTACTATGAAGATGATGAAAAATCATTTAAAGAAAATATGGAAACAACTCTATTAGAAGAAGGAGAAATTACTTCTGCTTCTGATGCTGAAATTCTAAAAGTTTCTAGTCTTGCTGATGGAGTAAACTTTATTGAAATTGAAGACGAAGAAACAGGTCATAGTTCAGGAGTTTTCGTATATAACTATCACTATGGAGATAAGAAAACTGGAACAATTGAAAACTTAAAGGCTTCAACTGATAAAGAAAAATATGACATCGGTGATATTGCTAAGATAAAATACACTGGTTCTATAGGTTCAAAAGCTCTAGTAACTATAGAAAAAGATGGAAAAATTATAAAAGAATATTGGAAAACTTTAACTTCAACTGAAAATGAAGAAACAATAGTTATTGAAAAAGATTTCTTCCCTAATGCTTACGTTAATATATCAGTTTTCCAAAAATATGTTGACAAACAAAATGACAGACCACTTAGACTTTATGCTTCTCTTCCATTAATGGTTGAAGATAAATCTAAGATGCTTACTATTGATATTGACACTAAAACAGAAGTTCTACCAGCAGGTGATTTAAACATTAAACTTTCTAATAAAGAAAAGAAAAAAATGTACTATGAAGTTTTCCTTGTTGATGAAGGTGTTTTAAGAAAAACTGACTATAAAAAACCTGATCCATACAAATTCTTCTATGAAAAGAGAGCTAAGTTGGTACAAAACTTTGATAACTTCTCTAGTATCATAGAAAAATATTCTGATAAAGTTGCTAACAGACTAAAAACAGGTGGAGGAGATTATGAAGAATTTGCAGTAGCCGAGGCAACAGATAGAGCAAAGGTTGCTAGCGATCAAAAAGATGAACTTCAATTACAAGGGGAAGCTCAAAGATTTAAGAATCTAACTATATTTAGAGGTGTTGCTGAAAGTGATGAAAACGGTAATGCTGAGCTGAATATAAAAGTTCCTAATTTCTTTGGACAAATGAGAGTATTTGTTGTGGCTGTTTCTGATGAAAGTTATGGAAGTGCTGAAAAATCAATTTCAGTAAAAGCTCCTGTTATAGTTGACAGCTCTGCACCAAGAGTTTTAAAAGTAGGAGATAAATTTACTGTACCTGTAACTTTATTCCCTATAGAAAAATCTATTGGAGATTCAGAAGTAACTTTAACTTATAATGGAAAAACATATAGTAAAAAAGTTAATGTAAAAGATGGACAAAATGAAAAATTATTATTTGAATTAGATGCTCCAGACACAGTTGGAACAACTAAGATAGATATAGATTTTAAATCAAGTAAATATAGTTTTAAAGATAGTATAGATTTAAATGTTGATACTAATTATCCTTATCAATATGTTGAAAAATCTCTTGTTTTAGAACCTAACCAAGAATTTACTTTATCTATGGATGAATACAAAGATTTCATCAATGGAAGTATTAAATCTAATATAACTCTTTCTAGCTATCAAAAATTAGGAATTGAAAAACTAATTAAATCATTGATGGATTATCCATATATTTGTTTGGAACAAATATCTTCAAAAGGTTTATCAATGTTATATATTGATAAATTAACTACTGATTTAGTTGAAAAGAATGATGCTAAAAATGAAATTAATGCTATAATTGCTAAATTGAATAACAATTATCAATTAAGAAATGGAGCCTTTGCTTATTGGCCAGGTTCACAAGAAGAAAGTATGTCAACTATCTATGCAATAGAATTCTTAATAGAAGCTAAAGAAAGAGGATACTATATACCTGAAGCTATGTTTGAAAATGCTCAGTCTTATCTAAATTCAATAGCTATGAGAGTAGATATACCTAAAGCAGATGTTCTATACTTACTAGCTTCATTAAATGATCCAAATGTATCTGAAATGAATATATTCTTTGATAGATACTATAAAGATGCTAGTCTTGTAGATAAATGGACATTATTAGGAGCTTATGCTAAGATAGGTGAAAAAGATTTTGCAAGAAAAGAAGCAGAAAAACTTCCTAAAAAAGCTGAAACAAAAGATGGAATTTATTATGCAGACCAAAATGCTAAAATCTTAAGATACTATACTGAAATTTATGGTAGTCCTGAACCTAGTCTTTATAGTTCAGTTCTTGGAACAGCCAAGAGTGATGAATGGTTAACTACTTTTGAAAAAGCACATATAGTACAAGCTTTAGCAGAAGGTGAAAAAGTTAGTCCTGAAAAGAAAAATTTATCTTTCAAACTTATAGTTGATGGAAAAGAACAAAACTTAGAGCTTAAAGATGGAGAATATACTCTTAAAAATTTAGGTATAAAAGAAAATGCTAAGAAGATAGTTATAAAAAATACTTCATCTAGTAAATTATATGTAAACTCTTTTGTTAAAGGAAAACCAGTTAAATATGAAGAAAAAGATGAAAGTAAAAATATCACTATCTCTAGAAGATTTGTTGATATGTCTGGAAAAGAAATAGATGTTAAAAATCTAAAAGCAGGAACTAGATTTAGAATGATAATCTCTTCTAAAGTAGATAACAATAATTTAGATGATATTTCTTTATTACAAATTTTACCTAGTGGTTGGGAATTTGATAATAGTCAAGCTAGAGCACCACAAAATGATGAGCCTCAAGTAGTGCCAATGAATACAGCTGACATTGACAATGCTGAATATGGTGGAGAAATGAATATAGCTGACAATAGCTCTTATACAGATATGAGAGATGATAGAGTGGCTTACTTCTTCCCTCTATATGCTGGAGAAGATAAAGAAATTGAAATTAATTTAATTGCAGTAACTCCTGGTTCTTACAGACTTCCTGGAACAAAAATAGAATCTATGTATAATAAAGATTTCAGAGCATATCTAAAAGGCTTTGAAGTAAAAGTATCACAATAAAATTTTATTGATATAATTAAGAGAATTTTTGAGAATTAAAACTTAAAAATTCTCTTTTTTATTTGACATTGCTTTTTTCTTTTATAAATGTTACTATGAAAAAAATTAATATTGATTAGTGATATATTTAAAGATTAAATTAAAAATAGGAGTAATTATGAAAATTAAATTAAAAGTAGAGCCTAACTGGGAAATATGGATATATGAATCCTACTCTACAGTACCTATAATTATAAATGGAACTATGATATTTGGAGCATATAATGTAGAGTTTGAAATGACATCTAATATATGGAAACAGTTGCCAGAAGAATATAAAAAGAAAATATATAGATATAACTGGAAAAAGATGATAAAATCCATGTTAATTACAGTTACAGATATTACTGCATATAGTTTTGGATTTAGTTACAATACTAAACTAAAAGATAGCATAACAATGGAAGAAATTTATAAAAATTTTGATGAAAATAAAAGAATTGAAATTCTTACTCCTGGTTGTGATTTTCCAAAGTCATCTATGTCAGTGTATTTTCAATACTTAGGAGAAGTTTATGCAGAAGTAGATTTAGATGAATTAGTTGCTATTTCTGATGAAGAAAACTCATTTCAATATAGTATAATGCCTAAGCTAATGAAAGCTTCTAATTATAGAAAAGAAAGAGAGAACAATACAGGAAAATTAGAGCAAATATATAATGAACAACTTACAATAAAAAATGTTGTGAACAAAAATATAGATGAACTTTCAAAAGAAGATGTTCAAAAACTTTTAGACAATTTTTTACTTATAGATGATTTAAAATATTTATTAGAAGTAATTAAAAAATCAAAAGAATTTGAGATTATAATTTCTAATAAGTTAAAAGATGAAATAGAACATTGGTTAAGAGATATTCAAATTAAAATAAAAACAGAAGAGGATAAAAAAATATACCAAGAGATTAAAGAGTTTTTAAAGGAGCAACTATGAAAATAAAAATAAAATTAGAATCTTTAGAGAATATATTAAATTTATCTGATTCTTTCTGTACAATACCAATAATAACAGATAAATCAATGATGTTTGGAGCTTATGGTGTAGATTTAAATATGTCAGAATATATTTGGTATCAATTGCCAGAGGAATGTAAAAATAAAATATATAACTATAAGGAACATACTATAAAAGCTATGATAATTACTATAACTAATATAAGTGCATATAGTGTAAGCCTTAGTAATCATGAAAAATTTAAAGAAGCAATAACAATGGAAGAATTTTATAAAGATTTTTCTGAAAATAAAAGAATAGAGAGATTTTTATGTGAATGTGATTTTCCTTACTCAAATATGTCTGTCTATTTCCAAAATTTAGGAGAAATATATGCAGAATTTGAATTAGAAGATTGGGTATCTTATGAAAAAGAAGCTAAGGAAGAATGGAAGTTAAAAGAAATAGAAAGAAGAAAAAGAAGAGAAATATATAAACCAGAATCAATTTCATTAGAAAAGTTGGAAGAAAAAGAAGAAAGATTTCAAATTTTTATATGCAATGTTCATATGAGTGGAAAAATATCAAAAGAAGATTTTGAAAAAATTTTTTCAACCTATCCCTTAATCCTAACATATTTAAGTTTAGACTTTCTAATATTGATATTAAAAAAAGCTGAAGAATTAGGAATAGAAATTCCAGATAATATAAAGTATGATATAGGATACTGTTTAGCAGATCTACAAGCAGAAATTATAACAGAAGAAGAAAAGAAAGCAATAGAAGAAATTAGAAAAAAATGGAATCTTAAAAAAGTATATGAAGATTAGAATATCAAATTTAGATGAGAGAGAAATGAAACAAATATTATATGACGATAATAATAATGCCAGCTATCTAATAAATATATTAGTTCAAGTTCAACAACAAGTAGAAACAGTTATTTCTTGGGAACTTTCAGAATTTGATTTTATCATAGTAGATATAGGTGATTTCTTCAATGGAATAATGCCTCCTGAAATAGAAGAAGTATATAATTTTGGAAAAAAATAGAAAGAGAGCATGTGATAGTTGTTGAACACAATTATTTGTTAAAAATATTAAAAAATATAAGAACAGTATATTATGCAAATATGAAAACTATTATTGGAAATAATGTGTTTTCAATAAAAATTTTTGATGGAGACATAATAGAAATAAGAGGGAATATAGAAAATAATATATTACTTTAGCTTGAAATATTGAGCTAGTTAGTAAGAATGATAAAACTATAGGAGGATATTATGGATTTAATTAAAGACTTTTTATATTCAGAAATGAGTGTAGAAGAGCTTTATAAAGAAGTTATATTTTTTATAAATTCAGATGAAATTCAAAAAGGTGAATTTGAAGGGAATGAATATATTCTAAAGAAGATAGATAAAGAAAATTTCATATTATATGCAGAGTATGAGGATAAAGAAGGAATAGTAAAATATATGTCAGGAACAGCACGATTTATTTATAAAGATAAACTAATTGAAATAATTGAAAAATATAGAAAAGAAAATGAGGGATTTTAAGATAAGTCAAAAAATATTAAAGGAGAAAAGTTATGAATGTAATTACAGATTTTCTACAATCAGAAATTGATACCAAAGAACATTATGGAAAAATTATTCATTTTATAACTTCATATGAAATCAGAAAAGGGAAATTTAAGGGAAATAAATATATTATAGAGAAGATTAATAGAGATAATTTTATGTTATATATTGAATATCAAGATATACAAGGTAAAATAATATACACCCCTTCAATTGTTCCTATTATTTCTCAAAATAGGTTAATTGAATTTATTGAAAAATATATAAAAGCTTAAAACTATAAACAAGGTTTTCTTTAAATTTTTTTAAGGAAATTATAAAGATATTTTTAATTTCAGCT
>ERZ773180.1033-NODE-1033-length-14685-cov-4.127820_pt1 | contig 14685 bp, 14 predicted proteins | sample MGYA00511080_ERZ773180 | MGnify/ENA primary metagenome ERZ773180 (study PRJEB29015, sample SAMEA2738175) | human oral metagenome | biome: human oral; feature: human-associated habitat; material: saliva | place: China | collected 2178 ...
CCATGTTTTTCCAGGTAACCGTCATATGTGGTTAGGGCAATTTCAGTTATTCGTATTGAATATCCCTTTGTATTCTCAGAAGACGAATAATGAAAATTTCCGTCAAGAGGGACCCATTCTCCCATTTGATAAATCTCTTCGGGGATAGTTAGTGCATGGGTATTTACCCACCAAACTCTGTATCCAAGAGCACAAACCAGTACAAAGCTTATGGCAATTGCGAATAATGGTATTTTGCTTTTTAGTTTCATGATGCACGTCTTTGCACGTCGATCTTCTCGATAATTTTACCGAGCTTCATTTTGTAAATTACATCGCAGACAATCTCTAAGAACTCAGCATCATGACTTGAGATGAGAAGTGTTGCACCTCTATCTCTTTGTTCAACAATGAGCTCAGTGAGCATATGGACACCGTCTTCATCAAGGGCATTTGTTGGCTCATCAAGAATAATTAAATCTGGCTGCTCAAAAAACGCCATGGCAATTCCTAAGCGTTGCTTCATGCCAAGGGAGTATTTTCTAACAGGTCTTTTGTCTTTAGGATCAAGTCCCACTTTTTCAATTGCAGCATCAATATCTTGTTCAGACGCAATTTGTTTTATTGACGAGAGAATCTCTAGGTTCTTACGACCGCTATATGAGCTGAGAAGTGCCGGTTTTTCTAGGAGCAGGCCAACACTTGGTGGAAAATCTATATCATCCCAGAGCTTTTTGTTTTCAATAGAAACATATCCTTGGGTAGGTTTAATAAGACCACAGACCGCTCGCATAAGCATTGTTTTACCAGAGCCGTTTTGGCCTTCGAGACCAATTATCTTTTCCTTTTCCAGGGATAATGTGACATCCTTGAGAACAGTATCGTTTCCGATTTCTTTTGTTAGATGTTCAACTGAAATGTACGACATGTTTACTCACCGCCAAACTGATCAATGTTCTTAAAGCGTGAAAGAGACAGATAAAGAAAAATACCTAAGGAGCCAATACAAAAAACTAACGTGCAGAATGGATTGACTCCTGCGCAGAGGTTACCTTCAACAATCTCCCTGCTAGCTGAATCAATATAGAGAGAACTTCGAGAAAACATCATGTAGTTGCCAATAAGGATAGGATGTAATTTGAAAATTGAGGAAACTATCCAGGAAATTATTAAAAAGAGAGGAGGCCACTCTTTAATGAATAATCCTGCTGAACATTGAAGTGTTATAAGAGATAGTGAAGTAATAAATAGAGATCCAATCAATGGGACAATACTTACCGTATTTGCAGGTAATGTTGAGGCGTCAAAACCTTCGAGAATTTCTAAGCTTAATGTCGTAGTTGGTAGAATTTCTCCACCGTGAAGCAGTGTAAATAAGAGGATTAAAACTCCCGCTATTATCCAATAAAGCCCAGTTGCTGTCACACAACTTACTGTTAGAAGAATTGGATAGAAACTCTTTGAGGAGGACATAACAAGATACATATCTTTTCTTAGTGACCTGGAGACTGCCAGAAAACACATTAGATGGGGAAGTAAAACAAGTATTAACCAGGCAAAAGGAATTTTAATTTTTGGCAGAGCAGCATTTGAAGGAATGCTTTGCGATATCTGTGGCATTCCAGCAAATAGACTTGATACGTTATCTGCAAATGTTGGATTACTTGTTGCCGAGCGATTGAACACTACAAGAGATGTAGCAACGATAAGTGCCATTAAGATGGTACAGATACAAAATGGACCACGTAATGAATAGATAAAAGGACCAAATGGAATTACTTTAGAGTTTCTCATAATGACCACCAAACTCTGTATTTTTAGTTCCAATGAGGCCAAAAATGTTTAAGCAAATGATTCCAACAAGAAAATATAAAGTTGTATATACAGGGCTATATCCTTCTGGATTAAAAGGAAGAAGTCTCGAAAAAGTCATTAATGTAGAGGGGAATGGAAGTTCAGGAAAAAACTCTCCTAAAACTAGTAGTGCTACGCTTAGTAATACAGCTAGTGAATTGTGAGTATAGAGTTTTATTACTTTGTAAATAGAGCAAAAGAACAAGAGACCAAGATAATAAATGCCGAGAAGGACTAATACTTCTGGGGCTGTGAGTGAAAATTCTGTACTAGCTTGAACGGTATGGTTAATGAAGATATTTACATTTAGTGTAGCAATAGTAAGGCTGTTGCCTGTACAAATAAGTAAAACAACGTATGTCATTATATAGACGGCAATCAAAACGAGACAAGATACGCTTATATTTATATAGCTATAAATCCAAAATCTAGTTTTCTTCTCAAATCTCATTATGCGTTGAATAGAAAAATGTTCATTCTTGTCTGAGCTTGAAATAATGACTATAAGAAGAAAAGAGATGCAGAGTGCGGTCCACTCTATAGAGAACGTGTGGGCAGATCCGAAAAATGTTGCGATAATCAAATCACCTAAAGAAAATGAATATCCTCCTTGTGTAATTAAGCTGAATTGTGCAAAAGAAGAAATAAACGCAGTACAAGATAGCAACATCGCAAAAAGCGCTACTAGAAGATTTTTATGCACATCAAAAAGCTGAGTGAAGTTCCTTGAAATTTGATGTTTCATAGCAGATCACTTCTACAAGTCTTTTTGTAAGAAATGAAGATAACCAGTAATAGCAAAACAAAACAGAAGCAATAGAATCCAAGTTTTGTTGAAGCATATTCAGAACTTATCAACTGAAAGAAATTCAACTTAATAAAAGAATTTTGTCCCACTTCTCTTAATTGAGCAGAGAAGAGGATTGCAGAAAATTGTGAGCCTAGGAACGCTAATAGATGCAGCAGAAAATAAGAAACAAAAATTGCTTGGAATTTGGTTTTAGATAAACTTGCGAAAAGAGAAACAACACAGGAAAACAGCCCTCCAATTATGAAGGCTAATACGGATAGAGTAATGACATAAGCAAGAGGAGAGTTATAAAAGAGTCCTGAGAATAAAGAGTTCATTGGGACTGCGGTATATATCTCATCGTAAATTTTTGGCGTAGATAACGGTAAGAAACAAATTACAGCTAAAAAATTAAGGACAAGAGGTAAGGCAGAGCAAATACCTCCAGAAACAAAGCTTACATATAGTTTTATCCTGATAACACTAGCTTTTTTAATTCTAAGACATTGCTGTTCAAGCACTCCTTCTTTTGAATCGTTGCTTAGTATCCAAGCAGTTGGGATGGTAGCTAAGAGCGGCCATAAGAGATAGTACAGTCCACTGTAAAAATCTCCGATTCGTGTGGGAATCCAAGCAGTATAAGCAGAAATGACAGAAAGCAAAGTGTTATAGGAAAGATGATTTCCCTGTTGAAGAGTTGCTTCCAAGGTATTTAATTCAATTTGTATTTCAATCCAAGCAGCAAGTAGTGCAAGACAGGCGCCAATTGCAATACATATCCAAAATAATGGGTTATGGGTAAGTTGTCGCTTAAATTCAGACTTGAACAATGAATTCATAGCAAACACCTACTTATCACTTTTTAATGCAGACTGTATATCAACTAACTTTGCGTTTGAATAAATTCCTCCCATATCTGCCAGATGAATAGAAGTAATATCTCTCATCTCTTCTGGAGATAGTACAAAGGCAAGTTTGACGTCACATTCATCTCCTGCATTAATCCAAAAATATCCTTTTTCTTTTTCCACTTCCGAACTGCTAATTCGGGCATTTTCAGGTGTGATTTGGGACATGAAAATATCGTGTCCTTCGGCATTAATTGAGTAGCTAGAAAGTAATATAGAGCTCATCCCGTTTGAGGTGCGTTTTTGAACAGCATCTATGTTTTTAAAATGAAGCGTATAGACTAGATACAAGCTATTTGCATTTTCCGGTGCTGACGAATGGTTAAGTGCTTCAGAGGTAAATCCTGCTTCGTCTATAGAATGATAAAGGGTTACGTCTGTTACCGTTACCTCTATTGTACCAATCCATGGTAGATAAGCCCCAAAAGGAGTCTCAGCTGGATTACCTCCTTCTTGATCAAGTCCAGTTAGTTGTACAGTATCGCCAATTTTATAAAGCGCTGAAGCTTCGTTTTGCCTTTGTGTAACTTGTTGCGCAAAGAGTTCTTGCTGAGCCTGTTTTTGGGCTAGATCATAAAAATAAAAAAATCCAGCAATGATGATAAAAGTAATTAATACTGCCAAAGCACAAGCTCCTTTTGGGAGCTTGTGCATTTTCAAGTTAAGGTTTCTAAAATCATGAGATACCATAGCAAATCCTAATTAACTTCGGTAAATCCGCCACGTGAGTCGGGGCTCCAAACTCCGTTTACGACGCCGTTTCCGTCGCAGCCCCAAGCTGTCATCCTGGCATAGCGCATACCAGCTTCATAAACATAGTTGTGGATATTAAAATGACCTGTGTGACTAATAGTTGCGTGGTCGTTTCTCGTTTTATTTACATATCCGCTCCATAGACTATAGGAACCGTCAATGTAAAAGCGAACGCTACTAGGATCAATGCGATCAATTCTAATATAACTCATTGAGTTAGTGTCTTTTGTGCGGCCTGATGTTCCTTGAGTGTTGCAGGCGTAAAAATAGAAATTAAAAGGCGTATCCTCCGTGCTTGCATAAGCAACATTTTGGACTGCTAAAATACAAAGAAAGATAGATAAGACTGTAAATAGTTTCAAAACCTTTTGGCGATTCATAAACGCCTCCTTAGTTTTTAAGTTTGGCTAACCCCATGATTAGACCTTAACTTGTCTTTATCATAAGCTTTAAAATGCCATACAGATTAATGATTCTGTGAACGGTATATTTTTATCGGTTAAAGTAATTTTGTTATTTTTGAAACTTATTCAATAAAAATAGATTTCTATATATTGAGATGTTTGACTTGGATATTTTTAATTAAATATGAATTAATTTGTATTATTGAGTTAAGTGCCTATGTTGAATGATAGCGTTTGAATTTAGGCCTACAAGTGCAACTAAAGCGGCCAAAGGGAGTTTTCATTTCCTAAATCGCAAATGTAGTAGGTGTTGTTGGCTTGTGGAATTAAAATCGTGCCGAGAAAATCTATTCCTCCTACAGGCTCAGTCTCTTCTCTATCATTTTTAACTTCTATAGTGACATCTATCACACTTGTTTGATTGCCATGAGCATTGGGATGTTGTGGCGTAATACCATGTTTTTTCAGATAACCGTCATATGTGGTTAGGGCAATTTCAGTTATTCGTATTGAATATCCCTTGGTATTCTCGGAGGACGAATTTATGGATCAGGTAAAGATTTTAGCCAATAATTTAGGCTTTGATGCTTTTTTACATTCAAACTATAAATGAAAAGGAAGTTAAATCTTCTTAAGAATACGGTAGTACCATTTATAATTACGGCTATGAATCAGATTGTTAAAATTATCCCAGTTGGAGGAAAAGATGGACTATATTTTTGTTTATTTACAAGCAAGAGTTTAAATACAATAATCAAAAAATTTAATGGTAAATAAATATTAGAGAAGGTACAGTATCAATGAATAATTTGAATAATATAGTTGATTTTATTAAAGAAATAGAGAAATTAAAGTCAGTAACAAGATTTAATAAAACCCTTGACGGAAGATTTGAAAATAGCGCTGAGCATTCTTGGCAAAGTGCAATAGCTTCAATTGTTCTTCAAGATTATTATCCTGAAAAATTGAATATGGAAAAGGTTATTTCTATGTTATTGATTCATGATCTAGGTGAGATTTATGCTGGAGATACTTGGGTCTTTGACGATAAAAAGAAAGTTCACTCTCATGATAGAGAGCTAGAATCTATTGAAAAAACAATGAGCATCCTTCCAGAAGAAAAATATTTGAATATGAAAAAATCTTGGCTAGAGTTTGAAAAAGGACAAAGTGCTGAGGCTAGATATGCAAGAGTTATTGACGCATTGGTACCACTAATAAATCACTTGGAAGTGTCAGAATGTAATTACAATCCAGATAATATTAGTTCAGACATGGTATTAGAAAAGAAAAAATTTATAAAAAGTGAATCTAAAGAGTTATGGGAACTGACTGAAAAGTTGGTTAAGGAAAGTGTAAAAAAGGGCTTATATTCGTAGTATCAATTGATTTTTATAATAGTTGAGGAATATCGTGAAAAGGATAGACATATAAAAATATACTGTATTTAATTAGTAGTAAAGGAATATCCAGAATTGAAGTAATGCACAAGCTCCTTTTGGGAGCTTGTGCATTTTCAAGTTAAGGTCTCTAAAATCATGAGATACCATAGTAAGTCCTAATTAACTTTGGCAAATCCACCACGTAAGTCGGGGCTCCATGCTCTTTTTAATTAAACATAAATAAACGCACGTTATTGCGCTAAGTGTCCATGTGGAATGATAGTTATAAAACCTTACACCCACGTAACTGCTTGGCAGCAGCGCTTGAGCGCGTCAATGTAGAGCTCGCCAAAGGGCGAGAGGCTCTTCTCGTCGTGGGTAACGTAGCCAACTTCCATGTAATCATCAACAGCCAGAGGAATTGCAACAATGTTTGGTCCGTTGAGCTCCTCATTAATAAGGCCAGTGCTAATGGTGTAGCCGTTTAGGCCAATAATCAGGTTGAAGATAGTGGCGCGGTCTCGGACCATGATGTCCTTATCGCGATCAAGTGTTGCCAGAAGCTCCTCGGAGAAATAAAACGCATTGTGCTCGCCCTGCTCGTACGAAAGGCGAGGGTAGGGGGCAAGATCGTTGAGTGTTACCGAGGAGCGCTTTGCCAGCGGGTTATCTTTTCCCACAAAGACGCTTGGCTTGCATTTAAACAATGGTGAGAAAACCAAGCCCTGGTCCTGCAGCGTTTTTCTAATAACGCGCTCGTTGAACGAGTTGAGGTAAAGGACGCCTACTTCACTTCTCAGCTTGGAGACGTCTTCAATAATCTCGTACGTCTGCGTCTCTCTGATACGGAAGTCGTACTTTGAGCCGCCGTGCTCTTTAATCAGGTTGACAAAGGCCTCAACGGCAAAGGAATAGTGCTGGCAAGAAACGCAGAAGCGCTGTTTGGCGGGAGCGGTGCCCAGATAGCGCTCTTCAATGAGGTCCGTCTGCATGACAACTTGCCTGGCGTAACTCAAAAACTCCTCGCCATCTGCGGTAGGCTCAACGCCCTTGCTGGTTCTGTTAAAAAGGGAGATTCCCAGCTCGGCCTCAAGCTCTTTGACTGCGCTACTTAGAGTAGGCTGCGAGATAAAAAGCTGTTTAGCTGCGGCGTTAATAGTGCCTGCCTTAGCAATAGCAAGAACGTATTTAAGTTGAGTTAGAGTCATAAGTCAGGTTTCTACGCAGAGGTTTTTCTCGCCTTATTTAACGCCATACTGCTGGTAGTAGGCATCAATGGAGGCCTTCAAGGTGTCGTCGATAATAACTTTGCCGCCAACCTCTTTGTTGTAGAGTGCCTCGGCAACCTCATCCATGGAGACAATGGCTGCGGTTGGCATGCCCCAGCGCTCGGAGACTTCCTGGAGAGCTGCAACTTTGCCGCTCTTGCCAACTTCCATACGATTGAGCGAGACAATAAGGCCAACTACCTCGATGTTTGCAATAGAGGTAATTAGAGGATAGGTCTCTTCAATAGACTTGCCAGAGGTAGTGACATCTTCAACCATGACTACTCTCTGGCCGTCTTTGAGCTCTGCTCCTAAAAGCATGCCAGCATCAGCACCGTGATCTTTTGCTTCTTTTCTGTTGGAGCAGTACTGAACCTGTTTGCCATAGAGTTCATTGATGCCCATTGCAGTGATTACAGAAAGGGGAATGCCCTTGTAAGCAGGACCGAAAACTACATCAAAATCCAGGCCAAAGTTGTCGTGAATGGCGCGAGCGTAATAAAGACCCAGCTTGTGGAGCTGCTCGCCAGTGACATAGGCGCCGGCGTTCATGAAGAAAGGAGATTTGCGACCACTCTTAAGCGTAAAATCACCAAATTTAAGTACGTTGCTCTGGACCATAAACTCAATAAATTCGCGCTTGTAGTCTTCCATGGTTTCTCCTTTAGCAGGCCTTTTAACGCGTCGGCACTTTGTAGATATGTTCTACTGCACTAGTTTAGCCGAATTGCATCTATGTGTTTTAGGGCGCGGTGTTTATGGCGCGCCGTTTTATGGCGTGCCGGCTTGGCTGTGTGAGATTAGCGTAAATACCGCCAGATATATAAAAGTGAACGTTTGCCATGTGGTTATGCGGTATTCTAAATAGATATTTGTTCGTCTCGCAGGATAGTCCTGCAGAGCGCAGGAAAAGCCTGCAGAGTGAGTTACAAGGAGGGTATGCCCGTGGAGCGCATCACGATTTCTGCATTGTACGCAGATGCAGAGCAACTTGGTGGCCAAAAAGTTACCGTGGCCGGCTGGGTACGTTCAGTAAGGGATATGAAGAATTTTGGCTTCGTCACACTTAATGACGGTAGCTGCTTCAAAGACCTACAGGTTGTTATGAATCGTGAGAACCTTGGCAATTACGAGGAGGTTGCTTCTTGTGGCGTTGGCGCTGCTCTGATTATCGAAGGCGTCCTTGAGCTTACCCCTGATCGCCCACAGCCTATTGAGCTACAGGCTCAGAGCATTGTGATTGAAGGACCATCCAGCCCAGATTATCCAATGCAGAAGAAGCGTCAGTCTCTCGAGTACCTTCGTACGCAACAGCATCTTCGTCCTCGCACCAACATGTTCCGTGCGGTTTTCCGCATCCGTTCTGTGGCTGCCTTTGCCATCCATCAGTTCTTCCAGGATCGCGGCTTTGTATACGTGAACACCCCAATCATCACTGCATCCGATGCTGAGGGTGCAGGAGAGATGTTCCGCGTCACTACACTTGATTTGAACAACGTTCCACGTACCGAGAAGGGCGATGTTGACTACTCAAAGGACTTCTTTGGTCAGTCTTCTCACCTTACCGTTTCTGGACAGCTTCAGGCAGAGAACTTTGCAATGGCCTTTGGTGACGTGTATACCTTTGGTCCAACGTTCCGCGCAGAGAACTCCAACACACGCCGCCACGCTGCAGAGTTCTGGATGATTGAGCCAGAGATGGCTTTCTGTGATCTTGCACAGGACATGGATGTTGCAGAAGAGATGCTCCGCTACGTTATTGCGTATGTTCTTGAGCACTGCCCAGATGAGCTTGAGATGCTTAACAAGTTTGTGGATAAGGGTCTGCTTGAGCGCCTGAACCACGTTGCAACTTCCCAGTTCTCTCGTGTTTCTTACACCGAGGCAATTGAGATTCTGCAGGAGGCAGTAAAGGCTGGTCAGAAGTTTGAGTATCCTGTTGAGTGGGGCATTGACCTTCAGACTGAGCACGAGCGCTACCTCACCGAGCAGCACTTTGGAAAGCCGATCTTTGTCACTGATTATCCAGCAGAAATCAAGGCCTTCTACATGCGTCTTAACGATGACGGTAAGACTGTTGCCGCAGCTGACTGCCTTGTTCCAGGTATTGGTGAGATTATTGGTGGCTCACAGCGAGAAGATCGACTTGAGCTTCTGGAGAAACGCATTGTTGAGCTTGGTATGAATCCCGACGACTATAAGTATTACTTGGATCTTCGTCGTTATGGCTCTTGCACTCACTCGGGCTTTGGCCTTGGCTTTGAGCGCCTTGTTATGTACCTCACTGGTGTGGATAACATTCGCGACGTTATTCCTCACCCTCGCACGGTAGGTAACGCCGACTTCTAAGATTGCAGTTCACAGGTGGTATAGGGGAACGCGATTGGCGCGCTAGCCTAACTGCCATAGTTGCTAAGTCTTTCTAGTTGGATTTTTGCGTGCAGGTTATGCATAGTCGTTATGCAAAAACTGCATAGCAGAGATGCGAGATAAAAGTTTTTCTCGCCATATACCGATATATTTGCCCGTTGGCAGTAAAAATAGGACGTTCGTGCAAAATTGCGCGGGCCTCCTATTACGCTATAAGGAGCAGCTTTCTGCAGATGACCAGCGGAGGTAAACATGGTAAAGACTTTGGTTCTTGTACGACATGGTGTATCTGAACGTGGCTCTGAAGACATGAGTCGAGAGCTCACACGTGCTGGTCAGAGGGCTTTATCTGCCAATTATCCTCACATCTTTGGGCTGTTGGGACCAGAGGGTGAAGAGGCCGAGATTTGGACAAGTCCTGCTCTTCGTGCACTTGAAACTGCAGAGATTGTGGCAGAGGCGCTGGATGCAGAAGGTCTGGAGATTCATGACTCCCTTTACGATCAAGATCTTCCTGCACTTCAGGCAGAGCTTGAGCACGCTGATGCAGAAACGCTTATTCTTGTTGGTCACGCCCCATTTTTGGGTTATGTTGCAGAGACTCTGCTGGGATTTGAACTTCCGCTGACAAAGGGCGCTGTGTGCGCTATTGACGTACGTGGTTCGCTTTGTAATCAACAGAAGTGTGTCTGGAAGCAGCTTGGAGATGTTCGCGAGCCTCACGGTAAGCTTCTTTGGCTGGTCAGTGGTCCTTCAACTCAGCCTTGGGAAACGCTTGACGCTCTTGATGAGGCATGCGCTCATGCAGCAACCAATCTGGAAGATGCATACACAGAGTTCCGCGCTCATCCAGAAGACCCTGCAGTTATCGCAGCATTTAGGTTTGCTCTTAGAGGAACCCAGCTGCTTACCAAGTTCTTCTCGCCACTTCTTAATGAGGAAGCAGTTGAGATTGCTGAGCCTGTTTATAGGCTAATGCTTGGTGCAACTACGCGCCTTCGCGAGATTGACGGCTTCTCTGATACCGTTGCAGATTTGATGGAGTCCGGAGAGCTTTCTCAAGGCTCCAAGCTGGTCAGTGCTGTCGAGGCAGCTCGCGAGTCTGAGCGCGATCGCATTTGCGAGGGTCTGCGCAAGAAGGCCGTCCGTCGCAGTCTGCGCTGTGCGCTGGATGAGCTCTTTGAGCCTGCATGGTCAGACGCGGTACTAAAAGATGGCCTCTCGTTTGAAGACATTAGCAGCCGCTTTGATTACATGCTTGAGACCATTGACGCGCGCCTCTTTGGTCTGGATATGACTAGCTTCTCTGAGGTACACCATGCAAGGCGAGAAGTTCGTGAAGTTGAGCACATTCTTTTCCACCTCAGTGATATGCTGGGCGAGAAACGTGCAAATTACACCCAGATTATGCAAGACATTGACTCTGAGCTCAGCGCTATTTGCACAGCTCAGCGCAATATTTCTCTGGTCAAAGAGTGGAAAGATTCTATGGACTTCAGAGATGTTACCTCAGATCTCGCAATTGTTTCAGAACATGAAAAAGTTTTGATTGAGCGTGTGATTGAGGGTAGAGAGACTAGTATCCTAAGGTAATCACATAGTCCACGTTTGGAGCGCAGAGACGTTTGCGCGGCGTGGATGATGATTATGAGGGAGGATGCTATGTCTGAGAGCATCGAGACTCGCTGCGTACAGGGCGGTTATCAGCCTGGTTGCGGTGAGCCTAGGCAAGTGCCTATCATTCAATCAACCACGTTCAAATATGACGAGTCGATGCAGCTTGGAGAGTTGTTCGACCTCAAGGCTGCGGGTTATTTCTATTCTCGTCTTCAAAATCCAACGCTGGATACTGTAGCTTCAAAGATTTGTTCTCTTGAGGGCGGTACGGCTGCAATGCTGACGTCTTCTGGTCAAGCCGCAAACTTTTTTGCCGTCTTTAATATTGCTGAGGCTGGAGATCATTTTATCTCCCTGTCTACCATTTATGGCGGCACCTTTAACCTGTTTGCTATCACTCTTAAGAAGATGGGTATTGAGTGTACGTTTATCTCACCAGATGCAACTGACGAGGAGATTAACGCAGCATTCAGACCAAATACAAAGTGCGTCTTTGGTGAGACTGTTGCAAACCCTGCACTGGTTGTTCTTGATATTGAGCGTTGGGCAAAGGTTGCTCATGATCATGGTGTACCTCTGATTGTTGACAATACTTTTGCCACACCTGTGAACTGCCGTCCTCTTGAGTGGGGAGCAGATATTGTGACCCATTCAACAACCAAATATATGGACGGTCACGGCTCTGCTGTTGGCGGTGCCATTGTTGACGGTGGCAACTTTGACTGGGCTGCTCACGCAGATAAGTTCCCAGGTCTGACTCAGCCTGACCCTTCATATCACAACCTTGTGTATGCAGATACCTTTGGTAACGGTGGCGCCTTTATTACTAAGGCAACCGTTCAGCTTATGCGTGATTTTGGTTCCATTCAGTCACCACAGAACGCTTTCTATCTTAACCTTGGCCTTGAGTCTCTGCACGTTCGTATGGCTCAGCATTGCAAGAATGGCCAGGCAGTTGCCGAGGCGCTTGTAAACAATCCTAAGGTTGCGCACGTAAGCTACCCTGGTCTTCCAGGCGATAAGTACTACGAGCTGGCTCAGAAGTACCTGCCAAACGGTTCCTGCGGTGTTATCACTGTTGACGTTGCTGGTGGTCGCGAGGCTGCTGAGAAGTTCTTGGGCAACCTCAAGGTCTTCTCTATTGCAACACACGTTGCAGACGCTCGTTCTTGCTGTTTGCATCCAGCTTCTTCAACGCACCGTCAGCTTACTGACGAGGAGCTTGTGGCAGCAGGCATTACCCCAGGTACCGTACGCCTGAGCTGCGGTATTGAGGGCACCGAAGACCTTATCAACGACGTCGAGCAGGCACTTGCTGCGCTGTAGGTAGACGCTCTATAACCGCTTATGTTTATGGCGAGAAGATCTTGGAATCAGAAGATCTTCTCGCCATGTTTTTGTGAGGAGTGCGTTGTTGTGCGGAGCATGCCGGGTGCGCAGGCTATTGAGCTCGGGAGATGGATTCTGGGTCTACATGCTCTTCTGGGCTGGAGAGCTCGGATGCTGCAAGCTCTGCTTCGGCAAGCTCTGCATCGGTGAGCTCGAAGTTCTCTTCCTGTGCATCGTCTGTGGCATTAGAACCGTTTGTATCTATGCCCTTGAAGTGCTTGCAATAGATGTGGATGAGGCAGCCAACAGAGAGCAGTGCTGAGAGTATATTGGACACAACTGACACGTACCAAAGTGCGTCCAAACCAAATGGCTTCAGTATCAGCAGTGAGCTGATAGGGAAGATAAGTGCCATAAAAAGGCTCAAGAGATTGGAAATCTTTGTCTGCTTCAGGGCAATGGCAAGACTCTCGGTGCACATGGTAATCCAGCTAAAAATAAAGATAAAAGCGTGAATGCGCATAGCTGGGATGGCCATGTTAAGCAGGTCTTGCGTTCCTTCGGGTAGGTAAAGCTTAACCAAGAACTCCGAGAAGAAGAACGAGACGCAGAAGGCAAAGATGCCAATAATAATGCCTGTGGAGAAGATGTACTTCTCGATAGCAAGCACTCGATCTTTTTTCTTTGCGCCCCAGTTGTAGCCAATGGCTGGCTGCATAGCATCAGCTTGTCCATAAATGAGCGGCTGAATGAGTCCGCCAGAATAGAGAAGCACGCCATAAGAAGCAATGGCAATATCTCCGCCGAGGCTTAGCAGGGCAGCGTTCATAAGCAGGGAATAAATCCTGCTTGAGATGTTCTGCATAAAGATAGGGAAGCCGTTTACAAAGATTTCTTTGATTTGTGTCCAATTAAAGTGTGGCTTTACAAACTTAAGGATTTGCTTGTTGCCAATAAACGGCCAGATGCCATAAAGGGACGAGAAGGTAATTGAGATGCAGTAACCCAGTGCTGCGTACTCAACGGATAATCCCAAAACACCTAAGAAGTAGTACTCAAGCACGGTTCCCAGAATTGCAGAAATAAAGGCAATACTGGTAGAGCGTCTAATTTTTCCGCAAATCTTAAGGAAGTTATCAACGGCGTACGAGATGCACATAACGGGTAAGAAGAGAGTCCATACGCGCAGGTAGATGGCTCCTTGTTCGGCAATCTTTCCTTGAGCACCCATTAGTGCCAGAACGTTTGGCGCAAAAAAGTAGAAGAAAATGCCGCTGATAACACCAGTGGTAACGAGCATGATAAAAGCAATGGTAAAGATGTTATTGGCTGTCTGGTGATTTTTCTTGCCGTGCTCAACGGCAATGACCGCAGAGGCTCCAACGCCAATAAGGTCGGCAACAGCAAAGCAGAGAATAACCAGTGGAATGGCAATGGTTACTGCGCCAAAGGATTCCTGACCCAGATAGCGTCCAACAAGGATTCCATCTGCAGTGTCGTAAAGCATCGACGCAAGCATAGCAATAGCACCCGGAAGGGCTGCTCGTAAAAATAATTTAAATGGTGGTGTTTCCGCAAAAAGCTTATTCGATTCCATACTTCTCCTCGATTAGTGGTGGAACATGTCAGACAAACTCGTGGTGTGGACATGTGACACGCTCACGAGAAGATTAAAAAAGCATCGAACAAGCCTCCTTACATACTTGCAGGTACACGGACAGTTGCACATACTAACACAGCAAAGTAGCTAATGCTATGATTTATTTGAACATTTTGGACAAGTGTGAGGATTTTTTGTGTCAGTGGAACAGAAAAAAGATATCGGTGCTGAGATCGCCAAGCTGGCTAAAAATTCAAAGGTAGAAGAGCTCTCTAAAAAGGTCACTGAGGTATCCTCTGAGCTGGCAAAAAACGTTTCTGAAGTAGCAGAGCGTGCCGAGAAAATCCTTGTAGTTGATGAGGATCAGCCACTGAACCGCCCTGCATCTGATCGAGTTAAGGCCACTGTCCCTAGAACTCCTGCTCAACATA
>ERZ773180.1034-NODE-1034-length-14683-cov-2.431433_pt1 | contig 14683 bp, 18 predicted proteins | sample MGYA00511080_ERZ773180 | MGnify/ENA primary metagenome ERZ773180 (study PRJEB29015, sample SAMEA2738175) | human oral metagenome | biome: human oral; feature: human-associated habitat; material: saliva | place: China | collected 2178 ...
GAATATAAATTATGAATAAATGAAAATATAAAAACCTTTACATAATGTGGAAAAGTTTTTGTATTTTTATATTTTTATTTTTTGTATATTTGCGCCATAAAATAGTTTTTAATCAAAAATTTTATATTATTAGACAAATGAAAGTATTTTTAATAGTTTTATGTTGCTGTGCTTCTTTCTTTACTTTTGCACAGCCCAAGTTGGAAGAGACTTGGAAGGATTCTCACCTGAATGAAACCCTGGAGACTCCACTGGGTTTTCTTAGAAAAGAAAAAACTACTGTAGAGAAAGTAGATTATTTTCTTGGGGTGGATAAGAGCAATAAGATCAAGTATATAGAGACCAGTAGCCCAGCTTTCAAGGTAAGTAATTACAACCTTAATACCAAGCTATTTGGTTTTAAAAACTATACTTATACCCGCTATTTCGAAGGGTGGGGGTACTACCTGAGAATCAATGCTTCTTGGTGTGCTTTTTTTGGAAAAGCAAAACCTACTAAGGATACCCGTCCTGTCTTCTTTTTCAACTATAACTTTGGGGCAGCAGAAGGGAAACCTATTTTTGATGCCAACTATGAAGAAGTATTAGCAGCACAGCAAAAAGCAGAGAAGGAAAAGGCAGAGCTTGATGCTATTATTGCTGATGTGGATCGCCTCCAGGACGACGGTATCGTCCCAAAGATCAAGGCTAAGCCAGGCACAGAGGAGTTTAACACTGACCCTAGCGTGCAGCTAGTAAATAAGATCCTTGACTTTCGAGACGAGTACAACCGCAAACACAAGGGTGAGAACATTAGCTCTTACACAGCTGGCCTCATCTACAAGGCAAAAAATCCCAAGGAGTTTGAGACAGAGGACGACAAGCGACGTTCTAGCCAGGACAAGTCACGGGAGAAGACAGCTAGCCGTGTAGCGAATAAAACAACATCAGCCAATCGCCCAGAGTACAACCATAAGGCTTTTGGGAAGAATGTTAGTCTAACTGACATTGCAGATTACTACGCAGATCAACTATAAGGTGAAAGGAGAAAATAGATGAATCTGGATCAAATCAATCAAGGGCTAACCGAGGATCAAATCCTTGGTAACGCTGTAACGACACAGGCTGTGGACGGTGATACGTTCCGTGACATTGTGTACGCCATGTTCAAGCCAAACGACATGGTTGTTATCAAGAACAACGCTCCGTATCCATCAGGGTTTGCATACATGCACATTGATGACGAGGAACACATCCAACCTAACGAGTACACTAATACGACCATTCGTGGGGCACAACGCGCTTTCCTCATCCACGCAGGCGAGGAGAAGGTAGTGCAGGGCTGGCTCGCCTACATGGCTCTTGAGCATATGTGGAAGGAGTACGCTCAGTACAGCAGCTCTGATGGCGCTCGTATGCTTGCAGACGTTCAAGCGCGCAGCAAGTGGCTCAACGAGGCGTACCGTGGCCCAGCTCAGTACACGACTGGTGCTAAGGATACCGCTCCAAAGGAGGAAGAGAAGCCAGCACGACGTGGTCGCCAAGCCAAAGCGGAGAATAAAGACGAGGATCTAGGGTTTAGCGAGTAAATAGCAACCCTATCTGTAGCCCGTCCGGGGTATAATCTCTAAAGAAGGAGAAAAACCGGGCGGGTTTCCGCTTTGTAGGAGAAAAACAGTATGGACAATCAACCGCTAAACAAATGGCAAGTCAAGGAAATTATAGATGACGCCATCACCAAGCATGAATTGCGCAAAGAAAAGGACTTTGTGCCTATCTACGCGTTAGAAATATACAAAAAAGACATAGAATCACGCCTCAAAGACCTTGAGGATGACTCGGCAGAGGCTAAAGACAGGAACAAATGGCTATTTCGCCTTGTTGTGGGCGCAGTTATCACCTCATTCGTGCCAATTGTCATCGCATTGCTGTCCAACAGCAGGGGAGGACTACTACGATGAGAAAAAATTGTATCATTCGATGGTTTAAAAGAGAAACACTGCTAAAAGTTCTATCAATCATGATGATTTTAAGCCTTCTATTCAGCGGCTACACCATTTACAAGGTATTTACACTCAAGCCTGGCCAAGCTGTGACTATTTCAGGCGGTGCGAAGGTGGAGAAGCCTATCACAAACATCACTAACGCCCAAATAGATAAGGATGGCAACCTAGTGCTCACATATTCAGACGGAGAAGCTCGTAATGTAGGCTCTATCGTAGGCTCTAACGGTAAAGATGGTGCAGACGGCAAGACACCGACCAACTCAGAGATAGCATTAGCCATCAAGACGTACTGTCTCACAAACAAATGTTCAGACAACCCCACAAGCGCCCAGGTAATGAGCGCTGTTGCTGCTTATTGCTCAGGTGGTATATGTAATGGTACGAACGGCAAGAACGCCTCAGACGAGCAGATAGCAACCGCTGTGGCTAAATACTGTGCGGCAGGATTATGTAGGGGAGACAAAGGCGCTACGGGTGCTACCGGGGCTACAGGAGCGGCAGGAGCTAACGGTATAAATGGTGTTGACGGCAAAGACGGGAAGGATGGTAAAGACGGCGTATCACCTCAGCTATCATGCGTCAACATCAAGGACAATTCAGGTAACCAAACATCATGGGTAGCATGGAAGTACGAGGGTGAAGCAAACCCAGCGTACCGTAGGCTATACAAGATCGCTGGTGACAGTAACTGTATTAATATTTAAGGAGGTATAAATGGCGTACAACTACATTACGCAGTATGACTCGCCAAACTACACTGCTGGCCGGCAAGGCAACAACATCAGCAGTATTACAATCCACTGGTGGGGTGACCCTAACCAGAACCCTACGTTCGAGGGTGTTACAGCATGGCTATGTAACCCAGCAGCGCAAGTGAGCGCTCACTATGTCGTTACGGGCACAGACCGTCGTGTAGCCTGTATTGTAGACCCTGCAAACATCGCATGGCACGCAGATAACTGGGTAGGCAACCAAACAAGCATCGGTATTGAGTGTGATCCACGGTGCCGTGACGAGGACTACGATGTTGTTGCAGAGCTGGTAGCAGAACTGCGCAAGACTTACGGCGACCTGCCACTCCGACCGCACAACTCATGGACAAGCACTAACTGCCCCGGTAACTACGACCTAGGCCGTATTGATCGTATGGCTCGTGAGAAGGCTGGCCAAGTTGTACAGCGCGATCGGACTGATGAGATTAACTATCTGAATGGCTTGTACCAGCAAATCCTTGACCGCAACGTAGACGAAAACGCTATCGGTCACTACCTGTCTCAGATCGATAAAGGCTGGAACTGGGATCAGATCCGTGAGGACTTGGCTAACAGTGCAGAAGGCAAGGCTGTGGCAGAACGACGTAACGCACGTAACAACGAGCTACGAGCAGCCTACGACAGTGAGACCAACGAGATTCAGCGACTCTACAAGGAGATTCTCGAGCGCGATGCAGACGAAGGCGGCGTTGAGCATTACCGGAATCAGATCCGCAGTGGGTGGAGCTGGGGTATGGTAGCAGATGACCTGCGCCGTAGTGATGAGTACAAGGAATTGCAGCGTATCAAAAACGCACCAACGCCAGAGATTCAGCACGTAGACCCAGAGCCACCAACAGAGCCAGAGAAACCGCAGGAGAGGGCCGCAGAGACGCCTCAGGAAGCTCCAAAGGCAGAGGACACTACAACTATCCTCGGAGATATTCGACGCATATTGCAGGCGATTCTAGACGCTATCACAGGTTTGTTTAAAAAATAAAGGAGAAGTAAAATGGAAGTACTAAACGTTCTTATCGTACCAGCAATTGTAAAGCTGTTCGACATGTTCAACAAAAAGGAGTGGGGCGGCATCGCTAAGGTGTTCCTCGCTATCGCAGCAGGTATTGGTTACTACTTTGTGACCGGTCACTTTGTCTTTACTGACAAGGTTGTTTACGAAGGTATCGCCTTCGGCCTTCAGGCTGCTGGTCTTGTAACTGTGGCAGCTAAAGCTGGCGCAACTAAATAGCTCACAATAAGCTGTTGTATTATTGACCCCTAGGTATCCTAGGGGTTATAATATTAGCGTATGCAAGATAGTCTTATGATTGAGTGGAGAAACGGCGAGGTGACCATCACGCCGCCTGAGGATTTTCAGAAAGTAATCAAGCCACGGTATATACCACGAGGGGCAAGCCGTGGATTGTACATAGACCGTATGTCTGTGACCAAAAATGGCCAGACAACAGTGGTCACGTTTGAGAAGGATGGGGACGCCTACATTACCGCACCGACTGGCAAAGTCTACTTTACAGAGTACAAGATCGTAAGCGCCCAGCCTGTTTTATTGTCTAAAGAGTTTGTTGGATTCTCTGGTGTGAATACTATCGGTGAATTTGATGAATTACTGTTGCCTATTTGATCTAGTAGGAGTATAATGCTTTATGCAGCGTGATCCGGAGTCCGGACGCCGTGTGAGCGACTGTACAAGTATAATTAATTAATTTACTGTGGTTATGCATAGCACCCTTGGTCAAAAGCCAGGGGTGTTGTGTTATTATAGAGGTGCAGAGCCAGCCTACCAAGCTATCTTGGTGTGGGCTGGTTTTTATTATTGGCGTGTATAATGAGAGGTAGAATTAAACGGAGAATAATAAATGGCGAACAAAATATCGATACAATCATGGCAGGCTTTCGTAGACAGGATTAAAGGAGCTAACGTAGTACATGTGTGCTCTAGCGAGCCAGCTAACTATGCAGGGCTTACTGCTGTGTCACTGGGAAACAAGAATATCGGCTCATACAACCTTACTGTGCCGACAGCAGGCGAAAAAAAGGTTACAATCCCAGCAGTGAACGATGTGCCTGTCACAAAGACTGGTACGGCGCAGTGTGTGATATACGCTAATACGACGGCGCAAGAGCTATCTGTGGTAGTTGACGTTACACCAGTGCAAATGTCGCTTGGTGGCACGGCTAATATTGGCGCTGCCGCTATTGGGATGGAGGTACAGTAGCACAATGTCAAACCTATCTATTGGATTCCTAAACTCAGCAATAAATGCAACCGCTACCACTGTTACGCTCAAGTCTGGCGGTATCAACTCGTTCCCTATTGAACCATTCTTTGTGACTATTGCTCCGAAAGACGAGTTACCCACACTCTCTAACAGTGAAATTGTACTCGTGAGCAGTCGAACCGGGCCAGAATCATACACTATTGTTAGGGGACAGAAAAATACATCGGCAAAGCCGTTTCCAGCTGGGGCGTTGTTCTTTATTGGGCATTACTACGAACAGAGCCTTAGGGTGGGTGATATATTCATGACGATGAACACCTCACCAGGCACTGGTAGGCTGTTTATGGATGGATCGGCATATCGCATCGAGGAGTTCCCCCTCCTTGCAGAGCATATACGCAGAAACCCCGCCTACGGGACGATTGTTAATGCAAACGCCTTTACGCTCAGTGACATGAGGGGGAGAGCACCATTTATGTATGATGGCATATTAGGTTCATTAGGGTCGAAAGGCGGTACTAAAACACAGGCCTTAACACCAAATAACTATAAGCAAAACGCTTGGCAATCAGAGTATCTTGGAGGCGGTCTCCAGCAAGGGTTTAGTAACCTAGGTGCTGGCAAAGGTAGTGGCATGAACACATTCGCTGGTGGTGCTATTAATGCCACGGGTAATAATGTGCCGTTTGAGATAATGCCGCCGTTTGTAGTAATAAACTTTGAGGTTGTTGCGGGGTAGCACATGGCTACGTTTATATATAACAGGATACTTGCGCCAGTCTCTATATCTAGACAAATATACAAAGACAATAGTAATGTCGAAGTTGTAGACGGTATAATACGCGTTACAAATGACGGCACAGACTTTTATGCCCCACTAGCGCACAGCCTTAACTGGTATGACGGTGAAATACTGACGAAGTTTAGATATAGCGGTAGCGATGGGCTTATTGGTGTTGTCGGCTTTAGGTTCACCGGCAATTCTCAGAACACCGCTAATGGGTATTCTATTAGTCTGTTACGCGACGGCGCTACACCTGGATTTGTTGTATACGATAATAAGACAGGCACTATAAGAGGGTCGGAATATCCATTTAGTCATCAGCAGGACACCTGGTATTGGGTTCGGGTCAACTGGAAGGGCCAAAATATTAAATACAAGGTCTGGGTCGACGGCTATCTAGAGCCATCTGCTTGGAGTAGAGAAATAACTTCATCGAAAACACCCGGTGCTATCGGGCAGACGGCTGGCCTCTATACGTTCAACAGGGGTGTAGTTGAATATGGCTGGCTCTCGTACGAGAATTACGGGGATACCGCTATAGGGCCAGCGCCACTACATGCAAGGTCACTAGACTCGTATGCCTATAGTCCAAATCCTTATGCGGGGTATTATAACGCTGGCTATGTTTGGCCGCTGAAGGTTTCAAAACAGTATGAATTGGATGCTCGCGGTATAACCGCAAGAGCTAGGATAACAAAACCTACCATCAAAGCTAAGTATATTTTGCCAGATCGAGAGGTGTGGGCCGGTGCTAATATATGGCAACCAACAGTTACATATAAAGAGCCCGGCAAAACTTATATTTTGCCTCCAACAGTGGTAGCGAGAGCTAAAATAAGCAAAACCGGTATATTATATACACCCCCGCCTCCGTCTCTGGTGTCTCCTGGGTACATAACATCGACGGCTACAATCAATGTTCCAGATCTTTCATTTAGGGATATTGAGCGGTACACGCTGTCACCTATGGCCGTATTAGCATTAGCTCGCATCACGTCACCAGCAATGCGGTTTAGAAGGGCTCAAATTGTCCCTGACGTGTGTGCAACACCACAACAGCGGATAGAGCAGGAGTGGCGCAAGCTACCGGTCTCTAGTGAGGCTACAGGCACTTGGCGACAACACGAGTATGTTCGTAGTAATGACCAGGTTTGGCGCGATAGACGGCGCGAGGACAGTTCACAATGGCGAAAACCAGTATCTACCACGAGAGATGAGCAAGAGTGGCGGCGTGTAGTGTATGATTAGAGTAAAGGAGAATAAGACATGCTGACATTTTCGCAACTAAAACAGGACGTAATCAGCCTCATTAACGTCGATGAGGACAATATACAAGAGGTACGTAAGGCTGTCTCGGATATTAACACCGGAATAAAGCTATTCCAAAACGCCGTGAGACGGTACTGGGTGCGCCAAGAGCGTGAGACTAACCTAATCCAGGGTAAATCACTGTATCGCTTCCCAAGGGACATGGTGCGGGTTGTAGACGTGCGTATAAAGGATGGGGATAACTACTATCCTATCACTCCAGTGCACAGTATTGAGGAATGGCATAAGATTACAAGCGGGCAATCAAGCGGAAGGCCTGAATGTTTCATTATCAAGAACGGTACAGAGATGGAATTGTTCCCAACACCAGCAGAGGACGTGCCAAGTGGCATGATTGTAACGTTCGAGCCTCGTATGCAAGACCTTGGGCTGGCAGATAGGGAGGCAAATGTGTCTTTGACGGAGAATAGCCCACGAGTTACGGCAGCGCAGGACAGTTTTGTGCGCAGTATGGAGAATAACGGGTGGCTACAGGTCACAGATGGCAGTGATGGTAACTGGTACAAGGTGGCTAAGGTTGTAAACGCTCGAGAAATACGCCTTGAGACGCCATATCAGGGCCTCACAGCGACGACACGGGTCAAAATAGGTCAATGCCCACAATTCCCCGAGGAGTATCACCAAGCTCCCGTATATTACGCCGCACAGCAATACTTTTTGATGCGTAAAGACCTAGATAGTGCCAATATGTACAAGCAACTGTTCGATAACATGGTGCAGGAGTATAAGACCGTCTACGGCATTACTACAAGCTCTGGCTTTATCCAGGGCGGTAGCAGCATGATGGGTCGGGAACGGGTCACTGATCCAGTAAGGAGTATTTGGTAATGGCAGCAGGCAACACAGGCGATACAATCATCAGCCAAACGTCATTTTACGGTGGTTTTGGCACGGATGGTAAGATTGGTATCAAGAATAGCTACGGTGATTCAGAGTGTTTGGATGGCCGCAAGAACCCAAGCCGGCTTTCTGTACTACCTGGTGCTCGCAATTTAGGCGACGGAGATATACGCGGCTTGATCGTGAATATGACGCAAACCCCAGACGGTGTAAGGTGGGGAATTGACAGATTTGGCACATTATACAGGATTGACGTAAACAACGACGTTACGGTTGCAGCTTTTCTCCCAGGCTGGACTGATGGAACGTTCGGAGACCTCACCTACTGGAGATTGAAAGACGCTATCTACATTACTGGGAATGACCGTATCTACGCGTACACTAACGCCACGTCACCAAATCAGTCTTTTATTGATACTATTACCGGTAAGGCTAGTTCATACCCTACAGTAGCTCAGATCCTCGTAAAAGATCGTGACGGCAAATGGATTGGTGGCGGTACAAACCGGTGGAGTAGTATCAACGGCCAAGCTCAGAGCGATGGGCTGCCTACCTCTATTATCGAGAATGAGGAGAACACCTGTATTTTCTTACCTGACCAATCACCTATGACGCGTATCTCTGTGCGATTCCACGCTAAGGGTAGTGGCCAAGTTCACCTTGTGGTGCATGATGCTCAAAACAAAGAGATTGCTCACGCTACCAAAAATGCTAGTGAGGTACAGACAGGGCAGATCACTTACTTCGACTTCCCAGAGACTAAGGTTGGTGACTACGCTAACTTCGGTACAGAGTACCATATCCATATGTATGCTAGCGATGGGAACTGGCGTGTAGAAACGTATGAGCAGGACAAAATGTATGGCCTACACTTCCAATACTTCGCCTCACTACTAACTAGTACGACACGTAAGAGCCATCCAATCATCAACTGGGGCGGTAGTAAGCTATTTATTGGTAATGATCAGTACCTAGTCGACTGGCTTCCTTCTGGCTTAACACAGGTAGATGAGACTGAATTTAACCGCCATCGTGTGATTGTCGAGAACGGCATGGAGGTGACAACGCTCACCAGCAATGACGAGTATGTCGTGCTAGGCTGCGAGAAGGTGAGCACAGTTCCTGGGCGCTCCTTCCAAGAGGGGATGCTCGGCTTCTGGGATGGGTTTGCAGACGGGTTGAACTTTAAGATTGACACGCCAATGGGTGAGCCAAAGAGCCTGTTCACTTACCAGAACATTACATACACGATCATTGATGGCGCTATGTACGCTTACACAGGGGCTAAACAGCTTACCAAGGTGCGTACGCTCAACGATAGCCATAGTGAGTACTCAGAGCGACGAGATACCACAGATATTTACCCGCACTGTATGACGGTACGGCGCGGTATCATGCTGTTCGCCTTCCCAAGCAAGACCAGTCTCTACACGATGAGGCACGGCATCTATTCATGGGGGGCAGTAGACAAGAACTACCCGGAGTCTTTCTACTACTCGTACAATATGCCAGAGGCAAGCGGGAACTACAATACCTCTGACGTGACGTATGAGCTTGGTGGGTGTTGGAACTTTGGGGACACGTTATACTTTAGCTACAAAATACAGACAAGAAACGACACGCGTTACAATCTAGCTGTTGTAGACAATAATAGTAAGCCAGCCAAGAAATTTAGCTACCAATCGCTCATGAATGATGGCGGTGTGCCATGGGCCGACAAGCAAGCTCTCCGTATGGGCGTAACGTTCCGTGCGCTACCTAAGGGTGCTACAATCATCCCTAAGTACAAGATTGACGCCAAGCCATGGGTATACGGTAAGAAAACAGCCACAGAGGGAGACGTAAGCGTCCGTATGGAGATAAACAAACGATTTAAGGAAATTACCTTTGGCTTTGATGGAACGACCACAGACGCCACACCAGAGCCTCCTACAATCGTATCTGTGCAACTTAATGCCCGAACACTCGGGGAGGAGATGAAACTGTAATGGCAGACTCGGTATACAACCCTAACACAGCTAGCCTTGAAACCTCTTTTTCCCAGATTAAAGAGACGAAACTCACTACAAAATTTGAGGAGATAGAGAACACTGTGGTGGGGAATATAGCACAACAACAGCAGATCACGCCACGCCAGGTGCGCACAGGTGAGACACGGGGCGACACACAGCTCCGTGGGCTCATTAAAGCAGAGGATCGATCAGGCCGCATTGTGGCTATGTTTGGGTACTCACAAGGAGCTTTCTAATGGCTCGAGTAGAGCGTAGAGATTACGGTGTAAAGATTGCTATGCCCGGGTTTGACGCGCAGACAGCGCCAGACAACAAGCTGCTCTTTAACTCGTCATTTCCTATACTTCAGGCAAAGATACTAGCTCCACTTGGTATAGACGCTCGGCAGCCACTGCCGGGTGGGCTACAAACCGCTAACTATGGCGGGGAATTGCTTGAGGCGCGTAACACCGGGGTTTCTACAATCTACTATTTCAGATGGAGGCACAACCTGGGCTATGTACCGTTCGTTATGGCTATGAACCCTACATTCTACGACCAGCCAGGTGTGTGGACAGCTGACAGGGAGTATATCTACTACAAAAACGCTATTCCACCCTACTACAACGGTACAGACGGCTCTCGATCAGACTTGAATATGGTGTTTGTGAGCCCCACCCCTATAGCAGAGGAGGTGGAGTACCCATATACAGCCTCACCTTTATCGTTCGACTATGGTACGCCGCTACGAGACTATGGCATCAAAACATCACGCTACGGCGCTATAAAGAAGGGTGAAACCTCAGACTTTAACGATGTTGGCGTTGATGTGAGGCTACAGTCGCAGATGGTGCTCGGTATTAAGAATAATAAAGACTTTGGTAATAAGGCGGGCCTTATTACATATTGGCTACCTAATTCTCTCGCTATGACAGACGTTACGCCATATGCTTTTCAGGAGTACACAGAGACAATAGCAGGTAAGCAGGTTTCATCCTACGGGTTAGTGACTAATGCTGGTAACACGCCACGTGTGCAGATGAGCGAGGCAGAAAAGGCCTTTAAATTCACGTATGACACACAGAACCCTAACGCTAACCGTTCTCTTGTCATTATCCGCTCACCAATGGTATCGCCGTCAAGTGCTACAATATACATATGACGAGAAACGCTCAAGGATACAGTAGTAGAGATTATGGGTTGAAAGTGATCGACCCTGTTACTAAAGAGGAGATATTTAACTCCAAGTATCCTATCTTTGGCTCAGATATTACTAATAAGACACCGCAGATCGTCTCTAGACGTGTTGTGATCAACAATAACACCCGTATATTCAGCGAGCCTAATACACCGCAGATAAACTGGACGTATGCCTTCGGCTGGGATCGTATACCCCTCACGCAATTCCAAGACTTTGATTTTGTCCGTATACCACATGGACAACCACGCAAGCCATTCTTTATGAGTATGGGGCGTGCCCATATTGTGCATCGTATGTATTGCCGCTGGTTTAACGCAGATCAGAATTTTACGGTAGACTTTAACAACGTCATCACCCCTGGTGCGCCTGGAATCGGCTACTATACGTACGATATTCCGTTCATGTTAACTGAAGGTAGCGCGCTGTGGAATCCTCTATCGTATGGGGCGTTTGACTTTGTCCTTCCTTTGCCCAATAACCCGGTATCGCCGTCTATCTGGCTACGCAATATGTACACTCGTTCCAAGCAGCTCGAGATATTCGCCGACAATACCTATATTTACGTGCGTGGCTCCCTCGGTTCGTGGTTGCAACACCGTTCAGAGCGTCTGCCAGGCGGTGGTTACCACCAGTTTGCCAAGACGTGGGTGGATTTGAGCGGTTCATGGTTTGATTTTACGTTTTATATATTCCCATATAACCCTAATGAAGACATATTTGTGAGGTAGACATGGATTTACAGCAACGATTAGCAGACGCAACACGATATAGAGACCAAACACGTGAATCGTGGCACCGTGCTCAGCGTGAAGCAGACGCAGCCAAGGCGTCATATGACGCAGTATCGGCTACTATGCCCAATTATGGCGAGGAGTTTGAGCGACGCCGCAAAGAATATATGGAATCAGATGAGATTAGGAATCTCAAGGCTGACGTAGACGCCTCCAAAGCTAATGTAGATCGCACAAAGACGATGATAGACAAGTTGCCGGAGTCTATACGCCAGCAATTTGGTGGCACGGCTATTACACAGGCTCAGCGAGACTTGGCTAAACAGCAACAGCTACGAGGCCTTAGTCAACAGATGGCGGGCTACCAGGCTACATATATGACAACCAACAATACGTATAAGAAACGCGTCGAGGACGCTTTCAGCCGCTCTATAGACGTAGCAAATAAGCACTACGACTCCATCTGGGATGGTATTAGACGCCGCTACAACGACTGGCAAACCTCATTGCAGAACGTGAAGGCTTGGGACAAGATGACGACAGTAGCCAACCGCAACCTTCTATCTGTTCAATCAGCCATTGATACATACAGGTTTCAGCAGCGCCAGATGGCAGAGGAGAAAGCTCATATTGCCCGTATGAATGCCATAGATAACAGCTACATGTGGCGTGGCATTACGACTCAGCAACGGCTTATTAACGAGCAGGCGGAAATTAATGAGCGTTACATGCGTGATGAGGCCAATAAACAGCTTATTGTCCAGAATTACCGGGCTGGCAAAGGCTCGTTTGGTGAATTGCAACGTAAGTACTCGTAACACCAGGCTTATCTACGCCTAGCAGTGTTAAATTAGAGTAAAGGAGAATTAAATATGGACTTTGGAGCAAGAATAGCAGACGCGCAAGGTACAAAAAACGCCAGCAAAGCGGCTTTTAATAATTACCAAGCCCAATCCGACCAGGCAAAGTCGAATTACGACACACACCTGCAAAACAGGCGGACGTATGGCGATATTTACGACCAAGCACGCAACAAGTACATGAACACTGACGAGATTAATAAAGCTCGCGGTGTTTACACCACTGCCCGTGATGCAGTGAACCAAATCAACACCACCATCAACAAGCTACCAGAGAGTATCCGGCAGCAGTATGGTGGCACAGGCCTCACAGAGGCGCAGAGGCAGCGTGCATTGCAGGGCCAGCTTGGCAATATGCAGAACACACAGAACTACCTCAACACTAACTACCAAAACGCATCCACAGACTACAATGAGCTTGTAAACCGTGCGATGAATGAGGTGAATAATGTGGCAGCTGGTAACTACAAGACCCAAGAGGACACCACAAACATCCTTCAGGGTATCTGGAACACCTTGCTTGGCCAGCGTAACAGCGCCTACAGCCAATACCAACAAGATGAAAACGCTCTCGCTAATATCTACGGCGCACGAGACAACTGGGAACTTAACCAGCAAAAGATGGCCCTTGAGCGATGGAAAGAGCAACAGGCTAATGCACGACAAGCAGCAGCTAATGCCGCTAACTTTGGGTTACAGAAGTACATGCTTGACCGACAAGACGCCTCTAACGCCTCGGCTCGTGCTTGGCAGGAGAAATTGGCAGCTGCTCAAAATGCAGCTCGTGCTGAAGCTAGCCGCCTTGGCCGCGTGCAAGCTGATCACAACCGCATTAACAACCATAACTACTTTGGCGACATTGGGCGTAACCTCTCGCAAGGTTTCCAGAACGTAGCTAAATGGGGGCCACTCGCGCTATTCGGTGGTGGCTCACTGTGGGGGAGATAGAGTATGTTTGATTGGTTATTCGGTAAAACAAAAGATCAGGCGTTGGCTAAATATCAAGATGCCGCTGATCAGCAACAAATCAACCAGAAGGTCAACGACTTTTACAAGGAGCAGCTGAACGGAATCTACAACGATCCAGCCAATGCCGGGTTGTTGGCAGATATGCGCAAGACTACTCCTGGGTTTGATGACGCCTGGAAAAGCCAAATGTCATCTTTAGACAGCAAGAGTGAACAGTTGAAAGGAGCCGCTAGCGATGCTAACGCTGAACTTGAAAAGCAAAAGAAGAAGCAGAAGAACAATGTATTTGGCGACGGCCTTCTTGGTTCCTTTCTTAACCCTATTGCTCAAACAGTCGGTGCAGTAAGTGATCTGGCTACTGGTAACTATAAGGATCGTGACGTAGGTAGTGACCTGGCAGCTGCCGGTGAGACGCTCCTTACCGCTTTACCTGGGATTGGCGCTGCTGCTAAGGCCGCCAAGCTCGGTAAGGTAGCCGAAGGCCTAGGCGCAGTCAATAAGGCTCTATACACAATTCCTGGCTCAGCTGCTACAGGGGCTGCGATGGGCGGGCTAGACAAGATCCGTACAGGCGAGACGGATGACGCGCTAAACGGTGCATTGCTTGGTGGCGTCATGGGAGGCGCTATACCGGGCGCTATGAAGGTGGGCGGTAACTTTCTCAAGAACAGAGGCGAGAAGGCCATAATCCGCGGCTCAGTTGGCTCTGGGGTTGATCCTAATGTCTTACTAGAGTCTTTACCGTCACGGGCACTATATCAAGAGGGGTTGCGCAGCCTTGTGCCTAAAAGCGCGGTAGGCAAACTTGCTCTCGGTGGTGGTGCACTGTATGGAGGTTCTCAGCTTATGGGCGCTCTCAACCCACAACAGGGTATTCCTGATGAGGATGAGCAAGCTAACACACTAAACGAGTTATATAAACGAAGACAAGGGGGTATGTACTAATGTTCGGTGGAGTATTAAATAAACTGTTCTCTAAGGGGGCAGCTAACTATGGTGAC
>ERZ773180.1041-NODE-1041-length-14630-cov-9.811732_pt1 | contig 14630 bp, 11 predicted proteins | sample MGYA00511080_ERZ773180 | MGnify/ENA primary metagenome ERZ773180 (study PRJEB29015, sample SAMEA2738175) | human oral metagenome | biome: human oral; feature: human-associated habitat; material: saliva | place: China | collected 2178 ...
GTGCAGGCGCACAAGCTGACCCTAATGCAGGTGCTCAACAACAAGCAAACAGCAACTCTGCAGACGATATTCAAGATGCTGATTTCGAGGAAGTGAAGTAATTCGATTATACAAGAACAGAATTATTGATATGCAACAGGGGACAACTTAATAGGTTGTCCCCTGTTTTCTTTTGCCCTCTTTCGTTATTTTAGAAGGAATCGTCACATTTATTCATCACAAATAAAAACGTTTATAATGCTAATTTCATTGCTTTTAGAATCATAAGTCAATAGGAAAACACTGAAAGTATTTCATTCCAATAAAAGTTGAGATGCTTGTTTTACGCTCCTATGGCAATTCTAAACAACATCATCCGCCCTCTCTCCTATCCCAAATCACCGACTACTCCTCCACCTTACAACTCTTTACCTTTCCTAATTTCACATCTCCATTAATCTCTTTACCCCACTTACTGCAACTACCCCACAACCTTACAGCTTCTTATAGATATTCTTCTCTCCCACAATCTCACTGCTTTTGCATTCTAATAGCTGTGCTATTATATCCCAATAACATTGAGATTGGATAGGATTTGCAATGAGATTGGAAATTGATATTTTAAAATATTAGGGCATAACCAACCACTCCTTAGCACATAATAAATAGAAGAACAATACTGTCTTTTATTTTTTATTATAATAATTCCTACCAAATAAAGATTATATACGAATAAATTTAATTCAACAGACAAACAATTTCTACAAGAAATTTACTATATTTGCAAAATTATCATTTATGAAAAGTCCAACGATCGAATTAAAAAGAGATCCTTAATTAATAAAGGGATTAAGCAAACATGGCTTGCTGAGAAACTCGGTAAGAGTTTCACCTTTTGAACTCATACGCTTGAAATAGTCGACAACCAAGCCTTGAATTGCTGTTACAGATAGCAGAGATCTTGCAGGTGAATCCAAAAGAATTGATTAACACCCCAGATGAGTAACTTTACTATGGTAGAGCATAAAAAATCTATTCATTTTTTCAATGACCGTGGAGTAAGGGCACTATGGGATGATAGCCATAATAAATGGTGGTTCTCAGTACTTTATATTATCGTAGCAATCAATGAGCAAGACGATTATCAAAAGACAAAGGACTATTGGAAATATCTCAAAACTAAGTTGAAGAAGGAGAATAACGAACTGGCTAGTGCTACTAACCAGTTGAAGTTGCAAGCACCAGATGGGAAACAACAATTGACAGATATGTTGGATGAAGAAGGGGGGGCCATACAAAAAAACATATCCCAAAGCGGGTTTACCTTTGCTAATTGTATCCACTTCCCTGAAATCCTGCAAACGATAGAGCTAATGCCAGGAACAACCTTTGATAAGATAATGGATAAAAACAACAAAATGAACGTTCCCATCCTTTTATGGATGCAAATAGTATGAGTAAGAACAAGAATAATGATTATGGCAAAAAGCATACAATCAATATAATATAATATAATATTGTACTTGATTGTTGAAATTGCCTATTACTGATATAATAGTAGATAAATATGGAAGTACTTGAAAATAGATCAGGAGATTTTATATCCAAGGAGTATATAAAACAACTCAAACAAAGTAGTAATGAAGCAATAGCTACTTTGGTCAAGGAAAATTATAATAACAGTAGAACTCTTATTTATATCCTTGAAAACTTAGGATATATACCTAGTACCTTCAATTATCAATGGATAGTTGATCTTTTGGCTTATCCGAATGAAGATGTTCGTTTTTGGGCTGTAAAGAATATTGGTAAACTAGCTTCAGATGTTTTTTTAGATCAATTATATAAAATTGCAACACATGACGACAGCACAAAGGTTAGAAGGGAGGCTGTATCATCAATAGGAAGAATGAGAAATAACAAAAGTATTCCTTTAATGTTAGAGATTCTTTCTGACCCTGATCCCAAAATAGTATGTCAAGCAATTCGAGGTTTATTAGTTTTCAAAGGAGATACAATTATTGATTCTACTTTAAAAGAGTTAGTGAATCATGAAAATGAAATGGTACGTTCTGTGATCTATAAAGAATACTTTGCAAAAAACAAAAATGCGCGATCAGCATTACCGCATGCGGAAACATATTCATATCTAAAAAATGTGGTTGTAAACGGTGATGTTAGAGATGTTCTTAAGTTTGTTCCAGATGAAAGTATTCATTTGACATTTACTTCTCCACCATATTATAATGCAAGAGATTATTCTATTTATCCAAGTTATGATGCTTATTTAAGATTTTTGGAGGAAGTATTTTGTGAAACTTATAGAGTAACCAAAGAAGGTCGTTTTTTAATAGTAAACACGTCTCCTGTAATTGTCCCGCGAATAAGTAGATCACACTCGAGTAAAAGATATCCAATCCCTTTTGATTTGCATCATTTTTTAGTTCAGATGGGATGGGAATTTATTGATGATATTATCTGGGAAAAACCAGAATATAGTGTTAAAAATAGAATAGGAGGCTTTCAGCAGCATAGAAAGCCACTTGCATATAAACCTAATTCAATAACTGAATATCTTATGGTTTATAGGAAGCAAACAGAAAGATTGATAGATTGGAATATTCATCAGTATGATTCAGAAACAATTAATGCAAGCAAAGTAAAAGATGGATTTGAAACCAATAATGTATGGCAGATCTGTCCAAAGTCAGATAAAATACATTCAGCAGTATTCCCTGTAGAATTATGTCAAAGAATTGTCGAATATTATTCCTATAAGGGCGACCTTGTATTTGACCCATTTGGTGGAAGTGGAACTTTGGGGCGAACTGCCAAAAGTTTAGAACGTAGCTTTTTCTTAACAGAAAAAGAACCGAAATATTTTGAATATATGAAAACTCTTCAAGCAAAGTCAAATGTATTTGAAAATGGAGTAACAAAGTTTTTATCATTAGAAGAATTTAAAAATAGCGTATTATGACACTGACAGATCAAGTAATTAAAAACATCATTAGTCGAGTGATAAAATCACAAGATTATCGAATTGAGGTTGTGAATCTCATCAATGCAGAATTTTTACAGTTTGCTATTGACTTCTTTAAGAAAGTGGTTGAGGCAAAACTTAATTCAACAGATATTACAATAGAATGGTATAAACAAGCATTTATGAATAATACTTTATCATCAGAAGATATCGCTATTAATTCAGGTTTAAATAAGAAAACCATCAGCAATATGTATCGTTCTGCAAAAAGAGAAATTGTTATTGAGGCTTCGAATGAACATTTTGATTCGTTGTATAGTAATATTCAGGCTTTGGTTGAAAATGAGAATGAAATAGATTTAACTCTTACTATAAAGCTTAAAGGAGTTAGTGTTGATTTGAATGTAAGTGAAAGCCTTATAGTTATAAACACATTGGCAGTTAAACGGGCAGCATTACGAGGAGGAATGTGGAGTACAGCAGGAAAACGCGCCGAAAAATACTTAATGCTTACACTTTGTAAGCTTTATAGGGTTGATTCTCAATACTATAAAACAGAGAATTTTATAAGAAATAGAGAATTAGATGTTGATAGAGAAATCGATTTTTATCTAATAAATCAAGAACATGAATATAAATGTGAAGTTAAATTAATGGGACAAGGCAACCCTGAAAGTGCAGATGTAATAATAGCACGTGGCAGTGATGTATTTGTTGCGGACACACTATCTCAGCAAAATAAGAATCAGTTTGATCAGTTAAATATTAGCTGGGTAGCATGTAGGGATGAGAATGGATATAAACGTTTTGCACAAGTGTTACAACGATTTGATATTCCTTTTACTGAATATAATGGAAATATTGAAAATGATTTACCAGAAATATTAGATTCAATAATTTGATTTCATCTGACATTTAAGTGATAGATATTTCTGTTTGTAAAGCAGATGATAACATATTCAAACAGAGTCGTCAAGTCTTTTACACATACCAATATAGGCGTAATAGTCAAATGGTAGGCTGGTAATCTTTAGCTTACTTTATTATTAGGGAGCTCATCATAACAATCAAAGTATTTTCTAATCAATACAGCTCAAATTGAGGAAACATTTTGTACCATATAAATGTAAATTATTGATAATCAGTGTAGGATATATTTGAAGTAGTGAAGTAATTCAATCGATAATAACAGAACTATCTATATGCAACCTTGGACAACTTAACAAGCTGTCCAAGTTTTTTTTGCTCAATTCAATAGCATTGAGCAAGTCTGATTATCACTATATATGGGTAAATAAAATCTATCAAAAAGAGGGAAAAGAGTAGTTTATGAATGCTCTTTCATATAAACTTCTTCATACAACCTACACAAAGTGAGTGAATTGTATGCAAAGCAACCAATAAATTAGCACAAGAAATGCTATAAAAAACAAAGAAATGCAACCAACTAAATAGCAGAATCTCTCTTATCCAAACTCTGGATAAGCAATTTTCTTGCTTTCTCCTGCAAAACATTTGGCGAGACTGGCGGCGGTTTGCGACACAGCTACCATCAATGGACTATTCTTTCCGTTGATCATCACATCGCAACTCGACAGCATCAACATTTTTTGTTTCAGTTCAGTGGTTAAGTCTTCAGGAATTTCTTGCGTTTTTATGGCCTCTAAAACGATGTCGTCTACAAAGGGACGATAAGGCTCCATGATGTCATCGGCTAAGCAATAGGCATTGTATCGGTTGTGATGATGAATTCCAAAGACAGGCAATAAGCCGCTACTCACTAAGGCTCGAGCCACAATTGCACGCAGAATGGCATAGCCATAGTTTAGTAGATTATTAGGCGGAGTTCCCTCTTTGTCACGTGTAAAATCAGGAATCGACACAAAGATGTTCTTCCAATAATAAGCAGCTGCTTGCGCTTCGTTATTGCCCGAGTCATCACTCTTCACGTTTCTTGCCAACACATGCAATGGAGCAAACGAACGTGTAGTATGTTTTTGCAAACAAAAAGCCTGATTTTCGATCTTTGCTTTCACCGTTTGTTGCCATAATTGCTTACGCAAAGGGACACTCGATTCGAGTTGATTGCGGAACCGCTCTTGATGAAGTGTGTTACCCGAAAGAGGCAAAAGTAAGCCTATAGGCATACGTTTCGCATCACAAGTAACCACCGCCACAACGTTATCGAGCAGTGCCGACATCAATCCTTGCGTTATCGTAATCTGCTTATTGTCAAGCACCACAACGCCAAGGTCTTCAATAGGAATTGTCCTCACCGCCTCTTTCTTCATTTCTTCGGATAGCGTTGAGTGCTCAATCTCGGGCAACCTTATCACCATCTGCTCATTACGAAGCGACAAATAAGCAGGATTACCGAAATATAAGGTCTTTTTTATCATTCTCTATTTCGCATTTTCATTGCCATAAGCTGTGTATTAAAACGTATGTTGTTCAAGCTTTCGATTGTAGCTTCAATCTCCTCAACGCCCTTTTCAGCTCCATCTTGTGGTTTTGGCGTGTTATCGATATAGTTTCTTAAATTTTCTTCTAATTCATTAGCAGCCTTCACCGCATCATAATACCACGAACTGTCTTGTCGAGCTTCAGACGTTAAGAACTTTAATGTAGAAGTTTGCACATCCTTTTCGAACTTAACCTTCACTTTAAGATATACTTCTTTAGCTACATATTCTTTCCAGTTGCGTGACGTAATAATTCTATACCCCTTTATTTTAGGTGAAATAAACGAAGCCTGTCGATGCTTAGACTTTACATCTACACCCACTTCCATACCTAAAACGTCATCGAACGAAAACACATTAGGGATATGAAAATAAGCCCAAACAAGACAAATTCTGCGACGTTCCACATCAATCAGCACCGCATAGTTCTTGCAGGTCACCATTTCAGTTATCGTAAAGTCCTTCAATGCCACCAATTTAGCAGCCCAACTATGGTGAAAAAGCAAACCATTAACAGCTGGATAGTCATAGATATTCATTGTTCTGAAATTTCTTTTTGTTGCTCCTATCTCATCAGGTAAAGCCTTTTCAACCCTTTTGTGGTTAATAAATAACGACAATTTAAACACTATTATTCCACCCAAGAAAATCCAAAAATAAATCATAATTCATTCAGTTAGATTGTTTATAATATTTAGTTTTCTATTCTTTTTATCTACAGACGATTGTTATTGCTCTGTCAAAAAGAGGCTCTTTTCCTCGTTTTTAGTAGCTTTACTAATACTAGTGTTTTCATTTAGACGAGTATAAACGATCATTCTGTTACTAGTTCGATATGCAAATATAATAAAAAATTGAACACTATTATTAACATATATGATTTATTTTTACCACTTTTCAAGTATAACAGAATAAAAGAGAATGAGAGCACATCGTTTATTTGATAAGAACAAGAAGAGAACTAAGCAAAAAGAGACAGAAGTTCAAATCCTTACTTCTGTCTCTTTCTTATTATTTTAATCGAAATATATTTCTGAAAAATCTCAAATAAAGGGGGCTTTCACCCTATTTTAAATGCCTGAGCCATGCTCAAAGGTAGATACCGTAGCACGACTTTGCACAACTCGTGATCCAGGAGGCAAGTCGGTGGTTTGCCAAACGTTTCCTCCTATAATGCTATCGTGCCCAATTCGAATTCTACCTAACACCGAAGAGTTAGAATAAACCACCACACGATCTTCTAATATAGGGTGACGTGGTTCTCGAAGGAGATGTCCTTCGGGATCGAACTTAAAGCTACGTGCACCAAGAGTTACGCCTTGATAAAGACGAACATTATTGCCAATGATACACGTTTCGCCAATAACAACGCCCGTTCCGTGGTCGATACTAAAATAATCGCCTATCTCTGCGCCTGGATGAATGTCTATTCCCGTTTGCGAATGCACAGCCTCTGTAATCATTCGGGGCAACACAGGCACTCCAAGTAATAAGAGTTCGTGTGCCAATCGATAGTGAAGCATGGCCTTCAAAGCTGGATAACACAAAATAACTTCTTCGATATCTTGCGCAGCAGGGTCGTTATCGAACACCGCTTGCACGTCTGTTCCAAGCTTTCTTCGTAACTCTGGAATACGTTCTAACAGCTTTTCGGCTACCCTACTACCAGATTCTTCGGCAGAAACAGCATCACAACTGGGCAACATGCGATAGGTTCGGGCTGCTTGTCCTGCAATAACTGCGACAAAACGAGTGAGCGTTTCACCCAAAGGACGACAATCGAAATAACCTGAAAACACGATAGAACGAAACAAACTGATGGTTTCTTCTAACTCGCTGGCATCTATTCCAACAATGTTTACTTTGGGAATATGTTGATCGGGTTGCTCAAGTTGAGATAAAACTCGTTGAATGGAATTCATCATAGCTTTACATTTGTTGGATGTTCGTCGTGTGCATAAAGAACAGTTGAAAGATAACGCTCTCCAGTATCGGGCAATAACACTGCTATGGTCTTTCCTTTTAGGTCGTCACGCTTAGCCAATTGCAAGGCAACAAAAGCGGCTGCACCTGATGAAACTCCAACCAATAAACCTTCTTTCGAAGCCAATAAACGAGCAGTTGCAATGGCTTCATCGTCTGCCACGGTAATAACTTCGTCTACAACTGCCGCATTATAATTGTCGGGAACAAAGCCTGCACCAATTCCTTGAATCTTATGTGGACCTGCTTTTCCTTGTGATAGCATTGGAGATGCAACGGGTTCAACTGCAATAACCTTTATATTTGGATTATACTCTTTTAGCTTTTTGCCTACTCCACTCACTGTTCCTCCTGTTCCAACACCTGCAACAAACACGTCAACATGTCCATCGGTGTCTTTCCAAATCTCTTCAGCTGTGGTGGCATAGTGCTTGTTTGGATTGGCTTTATTTTCGAACTGACCAAGTATCACGGCATCTTTCAATTCGCTTTGAATAAGCTTTGCTTTGGCAATGGCACCCTTCATTCCTTCTGATCCAGGTGTAAGTACCACCTCTGCACCATAAGCTGTAACCAATCTTCGACGTTCAATAGACATCGTTTCGGGCATGGTCAATATCAATCTATACCCTTTCAAGGCACTAACTAAAGCCAATCCAATACCCGTATTACCACTTGTTGGCTCTACAATAACGCTACCTTCACGCAAAAGTCCATCACGTTCTGCTTGCTCAATCATGGCAAGTGCAATACGATCTTTTACACTTCCACCTGGATTAAAAGCTTCTATCTTAGCCACAACACGTGCCTTTGCCTCTATGTCTTTTTCTAATTGTCCTAACTCTACTAAAGGAGTATTTCCTATTAGCTCAATTGCTGATTTCATTATTCTTTCCATAACTCTCATTTATTTAAATTATACTTCTCCCATCAACAGCAATGTTGTTATCCTGTTGCTCGTTGCTGGGCTTTTTATCTTTATTTTTTTACGTTTCTACAAACGTGTTCTCTTTATTGTTATCCCGCTTTTTGTGGGGCATACAACTACATTCCTTTGCCCGAACCTGCACCCAAACCAGGTACTTGCGAATTGCTATCTTCTCGCTCTTGGAAATCGTTTGTAATCTTACTTGAGCGTTGTTGGAAGGTTTTCTTTGTGTTTCCGAAGTTCCAAGCCACTGTAAACATAAGATTTCTAAGAGGAATTTTGATATTCATCTTATTCTCAAAATCGTGTCCTTTGCTATATTGTTTGATCTCTAACTTGTCTGTTAATGGTGCAAGATAGAGCAAACTCAAGCTTAGTTTATCGTTGAACAGACTCTTTGTAAGTGTCGAAATCAACATATTATGACCTGTTTGATAGCCCTGAAGAGTGTATTTGTTGGTAGAACCTGTGACATTCACACTCCATTTCAAATCCCATGGCAACGTTTGTTGCAAGCCTAAGAATGCTGTTGCCATCCAACCTGAATTGTGTTGGTTGAGCTGTGCAGACTTTAAGTCGGCATACTCAAGAGTGAGATTGAGCATTATTCGGGTCTTTTGAGATAGAGAATAGTTCATGAAAGTATTGAAATTAAATGACCTACTTTGCACAATATTGCCATAAGTTCTATTTAAAATGCCACTTTGCATGAATGAGTATTCTTCTATTTTATTATTCGCAAAAATTGTACCAAGCGTGAAATTGGCCATAAACTTGCGTGAGAAGGTGTTATAAACCAAGTTGATGTTGTGGGTCTTTTCTACCTCCAAATCGCTATTTCCATAGCTTATTATCGTTGGATTTGAGCGGTCTACATAAGGATTTAGATAGGTAATACCAGGACGAGTGATGCGCATACCATAGTTAACACCTATATTCTTTGTTCGAGAAAGATTGTAGGTGACACTAGCAGAAGGCACAAGATTGCCATAATTCTTTTTAAAATTAGAGCCTGCCCCCAAAATAAAATCTACACTTTCCCATGTATGCTCGTATCTAAGTCCTGCCTTAGCACTCACATTTTTCAATGTAACCTTATACTCGGCATACTCTGCTAAGATGCTTTGAAGATTCTTATAATTAACGCTTTTGGCTGGATCATACTGCTCAACGCTACCCACTATATCGTAAAAACGAGAGTCGGACGTGTTTCGCCTACTGATATATTTAGCACCAGCATTCAGTTGTTGAGTTTTGCTTAATGGTGTGATATAATCCACTTGCAATGTATGTTCGGTTCCACGTGTCTTTGCTTCTGAATAAAGATCAGCGAGTGGAATAGTGACCAATGCAGAAAGTGGATCGTAGCTTCGTCGATTTTCGCTACGAGCAGGACTGGTTGTAAAAAGATAACTCAACGTAATGCTACTGGTTCTACTTCTATTTAAGAAACGCTGATAATCTAAACTACCATTATATGAGTTGTTGACATTTTTCATTGTCATGTCATTGCTATACGAAAAGCCTGTTCCATAGCTACCACCCGTGAAGATTGTTGTTGGATGTCCATCGTTATTCATCTCGAATTGAGTTATTCCTAACGTTGCACTCACATTGCTCACAGAGTCTATTTCATACCCCAAACTAACATTAGCCATAGTGAAAGGCATTCTTGTTGAACCCGTTTGATTATAAATCATACGTGAACCATCGCTCGCAATACGTTCCATCTCGGTTTCAACACCTTTCACCCTACCTCTGTTGTTCATTATGTTGGCACTATAACTAAACTTGCCTTGCTGTCCACTGATAAAGCTCGAAAGTCGCAAACCTATTGCAGCTGCAGTTAAACTAACATTTCCATTATAGCCGTTTTGCTTCATTTTAGAGTTAGAAGATGCGTTCATAACGATGTTGAGCACACCTCCAGAACCCTCGGCATCATACTTTGCGCCAGGGTTGGTTATCACTTCGATAGACTTTATCACCGATGCGGGCATAGATTTAAATATCTGCGAAGGATTAGAAGAGAACATTACGCTGGGCTTTCCATCGACATACACTTTGAAAGAACTTTGACCATTCACTGTGATATTGTCTTGTCCATCGACCGTAACCATAGGAACTTTGCGCAACATATCGAGCACCGTACTGGCTTTTGAGTCGTTGTCGGCCTGCACATCATACGACATTTTGTCGGTTTCCATCTTCACAAGTGGTTTTTGCGCCACCACTTCAACCCCTTTAAGCTGTTTGGCGTTGTCTTGAATAAGCAACTTGCCTAAGTCTATCTCGCCCCCTCTGGTACCCAACTGCACATTGCGTATAATTTCTTTGCGACCCATTGAGCTAAAAGAAATCAAGAAATGGCCCTGTCCATTCACTGTATGAGCAAATGTTCCGTCCATATTTGTAACCCACATGGCAAGGGGTTTATCGCTCTTACGTTCTTTATAAACCCTAATTGTTACATAAGGTTCGCCTTGACTTGTAAGCGAATCTACCACCATTCCTTTTATTGTTGAGGTTTGGGCATAACTATTTACGGAGCCTAACAACAGGCCAAAGAATAATAAAGTGCTTTTTGTTTTCATATATCTTTATTTCTTTCATTCATATTCTACTTCTTCTTTATGACTGGTTTATAATCTTGCCATCATGTTAGAAGTCGAAGATAACCCTATAAGCTGGTTCGTTTAGAACTGTGATCTTTTATAAAGTGAGCCATTTTACCTTTATCTTTAAATGATCAGATGAATATATTCTGATAATAAAAGTATTTCTTTATTTTTTATTGATATTCTTTTTTTTCTTATACCACATACAAAAATCAACGGTAAACAGACACAACCAAATACAAAAACAAACAGTCCCTAGACCCCCTAACCATGCTAAAGGAGTGCGTATAAATGCTGCCACAAGCGGAGATGCAATTTCTTTTCCATTTACTGTCAAGCCTTCTGTATAGACAACATCATCTGATTTCGCTGAAGTACCTTCAAAAAACAGACTATGAAACTTTATATAATTCCCTTTTTTAGTTTTATCAATAAAGAATGTGATGGTATCACCTTTGTTAATTACATAGTCGTCGAGTTTATATTTGGCAGGAAATAAAAAGAATGGATAAGAATTTTCATATCCTTGCCAATAGATATGGTTTGTATCTCCTTCCAAACTAAAATTTACTTCCCAACCACTATGAGACGTTTCAAGTATGCGTATTCCATGAACAATGCCTGTTTTACGTGGCAAGTCATCTCTAACTGAGAGGAATCCTATCACATAAAAAGGTAATAAGAAAAAAAGAGTTGCAGCCATACAATATATTCTGGCAGGAATATCCCAATACTTTAACATGGAATCTATTTTGAATTTATACCTTAATTTCATAAATACCACCTTTCTTCTTTATTTCTTTTGGGGACTCCAAATACTCAGTAGATAAACTTTTAGACGTTCGTTTTCATTTCTAACAAAGCTTTCATTGCATCGTGCTCGTCAGCTTTTCAAAATAAATTGGGCGCCATTTCTTTTTGATAAAGAGATTTTTCTGTTTCGATAAGGCGCAAAATAATCTGCTTTATTTGTAAAGGTAGGAATTTAATAAATACAAATCGATTTTTGTTTTAATATTTTAACAAAAAGAATTGACACTTGACAAATGTCTTGTTTTGAGTAACACGCCTAAAAAAAGAGGCATTTTTATTCTTATCTTGTTTTGCATTTCTAGTCTATCTCTGTTGACTTTCTTTCTCATCTTCATACTACCTACAAAATAAATTCAATGCTTTTACCTTGCAATAGCTATGTTTTTACCTACCAATATCAATGCTTTTAGCACCCAATTGCAGTGCTTTTTAAAGATCTAAAGAAAGTCATCGTTATTGTTTAGAAAAGCTATTGATGTTTTTCTCATCAAAATACTTATAAAAATCATTGATAATATAAAACATTTATATAACTTTGTTCGTGCTAATCGTAATCTAAATGATATTGTATCTTTTTGACTATCAATGATAAGAACACAACGCATTATTATAATTAGCTACATTTAAAGAATTCTTTATTGGGGGAGTTTATCCACAATTGGAGTTGTGTTATCTTAAAATACGAATGTTTATGATGCTTAAAAACACGCCATATAGATGGTTAGCTTACATGGTAGGCTGGTTTATTTTTGAGTCGTTTATTGGTTATTCCAAGAGACACGACCTAACTCAGGAGTCCTTTACAGTCTTTGTTTTAATATCATTATTGGTCAATTCTATTTGCTCTTACAGGTTTGGAAAAGAAAAAGGGAAGATCGCTGGCGTGCTTATTTTTATCATTGGCTTAGTGATTTGCATACTTATTGCATTTTTTATATATGCAGTGGCATTGGGAGCAAATATGATGCATTAGGTCTTTAGACTTACATTGACAATATTTTATCCCTTTTGCATCCTTTTGAACGAAGAGTTTCTAATAAAATCTATTTCGATGGGATTGGTTTTCCTATCAATTGTCCTCAAAGAAGAATTGTATTACATCTAAAAAGTGAGTGTTTATGATGAAGAAATTGATGCCTTATAGATGGATTGCTTATATAATAGGCTGGTATGCGTTTCAGTTTTTTCCTGTCTATTTCCGTATGACGTTCGTAGATGAGGAGTTTATTACATTCCTCTTTTGCGTATCTGTTGTGGTAATTGCCATTTTTTCTTATGAGTTTAGCTTAGAAAAAGGAAAGGGTAAAGGTGTGTCTATCTTCATATTATGTATGATTATCGAGGCACTTGTTGCGTTCTTCACTTTTATATTCTTGCTAGGAATGAGCTGGCACAATTAGTTTAGAGTACTTATATTTTGCTGCTTTTATGTTTGTTCTATAACATCTACATACATTCGTTTGTGAATAAATACGGCACAAGAAAGAAGATCCAAATGGAACACACTGCATTTACAAACTAAAATCCTTAGAATACATGGTGGAAATAAACGACATACTTTGCAGAATTCTGCAAATAGAACATGGTTTTCAACACATTATTGATGGAGCTAACCAAATATTTTCTGCTTACTCGAAAGAACAATGTTTGAACTTTGCTTTTGAATGGTTTAAAAGTAAAGATTATCAAGTTCGCATGTTAGCAACAACCATGTTGGGAAGATTAGCGAATGAGAACAATAACGCTCTCTATTTCCTCAAAGAGCAAGTGAGTAAGGATAGCAATTGGCGTGTACAAGAGATGCTGGCAAAGGCTTTTGATGAGGTTTGTAAACTCAGAGGATATGAGAAGTCGGTACCACTTATCGAGGAATGGATAAACGACAACAATCCTAATGTTGCTCGTGCAGTAACTGAAGGACTGAGAATTTGGACGAGTCGGCCTTTCTTTAAAGAGCATCCTACAATAGCAATTGCGCTTATTAGCAAACACAAAGGGAACGAAAGCGAGTATCTTCGTAAATCTGTAGGAAACGCTTTGAAGGATATTAGTAAGAAACATGCAGATTTGATACGTCAAGAAGTAAAATTATGGGATTTATACAATCCTCGAATTCTATTCACTTACAAACTTGCAAGTAAGCTTTTATAAGCCTAAACCCTATTTTTTAGACTGCTAATAAAAAGATGTTGATTGAACTTATCCAATCGAAGAAATGATGAATATATTGCTTAGGACTTTGTTTTGGGGATTCTTGATAGGGAGTTTTTTGATAATCAGCATTTAGTCTGTTTGCGGTTTGGAGATATATTGTAAATAAATATTGTATCACTTGAAAGTCAATATTACCTCATTTCTTTTCAATATAAAGGAACTAAGAATTAAGCTTATAGTTAATTTTGGCGGCATTGGTGCATAAAGCAATATGGGTTAGTTTATTTTTATATTGTTCCTCCTGCATTTTAATTCCTTAAGAGAGGTGTTTATATGCACTGTAAACAACTTATTTTGCTTTAATGTATATTTTCCTTTTTTCTAGTTAGTAAAGTTATCTGTGGCTTTCTAAATAGCTGTTTGCAGGGTTCTATCGTCAACTTAGGTTGCGTTCTTCATTTATTTGCAGGAATTTTTCTTCTTTCTTCCTTTATATATCGCAACATAGGTGTGCTTTCAAGGATACCTTGAGAAGCTTTGGTGAATCATTAGGTTTATTTATAGTCGTTATTTAAAACCAACTCTATAAATATTGATATAAGTGTTTTGTGACTTAGATGAAAATTTCTGTAAGCACTTTAGCTTGCTTTCCTCTTTTATTTGCAGCCTTGAAGTCGGCTGTATAAATGAACTGATGCTTCCTTTATATT
>ERZ773180.1042-NODE-1042-length-14626-cov-3.355226_pt1 | contig 14626 bp, 13 predicted proteins | sample MGYA00511080_ERZ773180 | MGnify/ENA primary metagenome ERZ773180 (study PRJEB29015, sample SAMEA2738175) | human oral metagenome | biome: human oral; feature: human-associated habitat; material: saliva | place: China | collected 2178 ...
TGCTGAACACCTTTATTATGCGTTAATCCTATTTATATTAACATACAAATTTGAAATTGTCAAATATATTTCTAAGAAAATGAAGAAAATTTTATTGATCAGATGAAATTAAAATTTCTTTGCATTATTCAGATAAATGTTATATAATTAACTTAATATATTAAGCAAAACAAAATAATTTTTATTAAGGAGGAGATATGTCAAAAAAAGCACTATTTATGGTACACTTTGGGACTACTCATAATGACACAAGAGAATTAACTATAGATAAGATGAATAAAAAATTTGCAGATGAATTTAAAGATTATGATTTATTTACAGCTTATACATCAAGAATAGTTTTAAAAAGATTAAAAGATAGAGGTGAAAATTACAGCACACCTTTAAGAGTTTTAAATGCTTTAGCAGATCAAGGATATGAAGAATTACTTATACAAACTTCTCATGTTATACCTGGTATTGAATATGAAAATTTAGTGAAAGAAGTGAACTCTTTCTCTAATAAATTTAAGACTGTAAAGATTGGAAAACCACTTTTATATTATATTGATGATTATAAAAAGTGTGTTGAAGCTTTAGCAGATGAATATGTTCCAAAAAATAAAAAAGAAGCTCTAGTTCTTGTTTGTCATGGAACAGATTCACCACTAGCTACTAGTTATGCAATGATAGAATATGTTTTTAGTGATTGTGGTTATGATAATGTTTTTGTAGTTTGTACGAAAGCTTATCCTTTAATGGATAGTCTAATAAAGAAACTTAAAAAGGCTGGGATAGAAGAAGTTAAGCTTGCTCCATTTATGTTTGTTGCAGGAGAACATGCAAAAAATGATATGGCAGTAACTTATAAAGAAGAACTTGAAGAAAATGGTTTTAAAGTAAATGAAGTTATTTTAAAAGGTTTAGGAGAATTTGATGCTATCCAAAATATATTCTTAAGTCACTTAAAACTTGCTATTGAAAAAGATGACGAGGATATTGCTGATTTTAAAAAAGAATATTCTGAAAAATATCTATAATACTTTCACAATAAAACACTATCACACAAAAAAATCTACCTCTTAATACTATAAGGGGTAGATTTATTTTTAACAGAATATTTTACTTATTTAATAAATTAGAAAAAAATTCTTCAGCTTTTTTAAAGTCATTCTCATCAGGGTGGGTAGATGCTGCTTCCCATCTAGCTAATCTTTCTGGAGTTACAGCATGAGGATGTCCAGCTGGAAATTTTTTCATTACATCCATCATTTCTTTTGATATTCTTCCCCAGATTAGAAGACCATCTTTAAAATTATTATTTTCAGAACAAAGTTTTTTAGCATTTTCAAAAACATCATTCCAATGTTCTGAGTCAGGTCTAGCTCCTAAGGTTCCTAAAAAATAAAGATTTTTATTGTTAAGAGTTTTTAAAAAATTAATACTATCTTTATCCATAGTTCCTTTATCACACCAAAAGCCTATAATTATGTTCTCATAATCAGAAGGCTTTATATTTTTGCTATCCTTTACATTTATAATTTCTTTTTCCACATTTAAAGCATTATATATTCTTTCACAAACTGCTTTAGTATTTCCACTTATAGTTGAATAAACAATTAATGTCTTCATAAATTCCTCCCAATTAATTCAATTATGTCAGCAACTAAGCTATTTCCCCAAAAGATTCCTTTTAATTGATATATAGCAAAGTTATTCTCAATTTTTATATAACCTTTATTTTCAAATTCTTTTAGCCTTTTAAAAATTTCCTTATAAATTTTCTCATCACAGTATTTTTGTATTTCAAGTAAACTAAATTTTTCAAATTGCATTAAACCAGAAATCATAGAAAGTTTGTAATTAAGTTCTGAAGTTCTAGAATAGAAACTTATTTGTTGATTCATATTATAGATCCCTATATCTTGTATATGTCCTCCAGCTCCAACACCAATAGGAAGTAAATTTTTTAGACTGTTGTTATTCCTTATATAGTTGTACTTATCTTTACCATTAGAGAGCTTAGTTAATTCTAATAGCTCATAGGAATTCTCAATACAAGCTTCATAAAAAAGATTATGTAATTCCTCATCTCTTTTTAGACTGTAGGTATAGATAGACTTATCTTTTTCTCTTTCTTTAGAAATATCTGAGCCATCATGTATCATAAGTGAATAAAAGCTGGTGCTATCAACTTTAATTTCTGATAGTAATCTTGCATCTTCTAAGATTTCTTCATCAGTTTGATCAGCATAGTTATATATTATATCTATACAAATAAGTCCTGAAAATCTTTTTTTAATTTCTTTTAATCTTTCTACAACATAATTTTTATCATATGTCCTATTTAAAAGCTTTCTTCCTCTATTAGAAAATGTTTGAATACCTACACTTATTCTATTAACTCCATATTTTTCCATAATTTTAAGTTTTTCAAAACTTAAATTATGTAGAGTTGTTTCAAAAGTCATTTCATAATCTTTGGAAAATATAAAATTTTCTCTTAAAGTTTTTAATATTCTTTCTAATTGTTCTTTCTTAAATATAGTTGGAGTACCTCCACCAAAAAATACAACATCAACTTCACTTGTCTTACAAAATTTATATGCTCCATATTTTTTAATTTCATCACAAATATATTTGGTATATTCTTCCAAATCATTATCTAATTGCTTTCTATTCATATTACAAAAAGAACAGATTTTATCACAATAAGGTGTATGAAAATATAAAGCAAGTTGTTTACTTACATTCACTCCTTCAAGTAGCGATATAAAATCTTCTTTACTTGCTTTAAAATTCTTTGTAAATTTGGAAATAACATTTCCTACATCATGATGAGACTTATATCTTATTTTAAACATGATATATCCTTTCTTATGTTTTTGGAATTATATAAGGTTTGTTATCCTCATTGTACAAAACTTTACAATCTAAATTATAGACATCTTTTATATTTTGTTCATTTATAACTTCATAAGGACTACCTTTTTTTATAAATTTTCCATCTTTTAAAACAATTAAATTATCACAGAATAAAGAAGCTAAATTTAAATCATGTATAATAATGATAACTGATATATTTTTTTGGGTAGATATACCTTTTAAAATTTTCATAAACTCCACAGCATTATTTAAATCAAGAGCAGAAGTAGGTTCATCTAAAAGTAAAATTTTAGTTTCTTGTACTAAAGCTCTAGCTAATAAAACTTTTTGTAACTCTCCACCAGATAGAGTTTCAATATTTCTATCTTTTAAAAATGCTATATTTAATAAATTAATATTGTAGTTTACAATTTCAAAATCTTTTTCACAATAATTATTCCAAGAATTTTTTAATAATGGAAATCTTCCTAATAATATATAGTCAAAAACAGAAATATTAGAAATTATTGTAGAATGTTGTGGAATATATGAAATTAATTGAGCAATTTTTTTATGGCTCAATTTTTTTATATCAGTATTCATTATTTCTAATTTTTTAAAATCTCCATTGAGATATTTAATAATATTTTTAGCTAATGTTGATTTACCACAACCATTTGGTCCTATAATACCAGTTAACTTATTCTCGTCTATATCTAATTTAACTTCTTTTAGAATCTGCTTTTTACCATAGAAATAATTAAGATTTTCTATACTTACTATGCTCATTATTTCCTCCTAGCTTTCAAAGCCAAATATAAAAAGAAAGGTGCACCTAAAATAGAAGTTATAACTCCTATAGGAACTTCAACAGGAGATAAAATAAGTCTTCCCACTGTATCACAAAATAATAAGAATATCCCACCATAAATTAATACAAAAGGAATTAATCTTGAATTTAAAGGTCCTATAATACTTCTCATTATATGAGGAACAATAAGCCCAACGAAACCAATCATTCCTGTAAATGCTACTGAATAAGCAACAACAAAAGAAGAAACTATAAGCAAATGAAATTTTAACTTAGATATATTAATTCCTAAAGAATGAGCTTGTTCATCACCTAATATCAATATATCAAGTTCATTTCTTTTAGAATAAAAATATATACTTGAAAAGACTAAAGGAAAAATTAGAAATAATATCTGTCTCCAACTAGCATTTCCTAGATATCCCATAAGCCACATAGTAATTTTAAAGGAATCTTCTCCTATCATATAGATTGAAAAGGAAGTAAAACCTCCTAAAAATGAAGAAAGAGTAATTCCAACTATAAGTAAAGTATTTACCTCTATTTTGTTACCTCTTTTTGAAATTTTAAAAATTAAAAGTGTACTAAGCATACAAGAGATAAAAGCTATTACTCCATAATAAAATTCTGGTAATTTTAACAGATAAGCTATAACAGCTCCAAAAGTTGCACTTGAAGCAATACCGATTATATAAGGATCTGCAAGTGGATTTTGAAATATTATTTGTACAATATTTCCACTTGAAGCAAGTAACATTCCAACTAAAAATGCCATTATAATTCTTGGAAGTCTTAATTCAAATACAATCATTTTCATATAATCATCCATAGGACTTAAAAATAATAAATTTTTTATTGGAATAATAACACTCCCTACAGATAAAGAGAGTGTTATTACTATAAAACTTATCAGCAACGATATTAAAAAAAATATTTTTTTCATCTGATTTCCTTTTTATTAGAATTTATATTTAAAACCAGTGTAATAAGTTGTTCTAGGAGCAGGATCATATAATCTATCTCCACTGCTAAGAGTCACACTATTATAGTATTTAGTTCCAAATACATTATCAACTCCTGCATATATATCTAAAGAATCATTTACTTGATAATTAGCTCTTATGTTAAATACAGATTTTGCTTTATCTTTTCCATATTTATTTGTGTTGTCAACAAAAGCTGCAGCTTTATACTCATATTCTGCTCCAACTGTAAATTTAGAACTTATATTATAGTCCACAGATAAAAGTAATTTATGACTAGGAACTTCAGCAATTTCTTTTCCTTCAATATTTTTATTATTGTCTTTTAATATTTTAGTTTTTACAAAGGAATAAGATTCCTTAAAAGTAAAGTTTTCAACTTTTTGTTCAGCACTTAAATCAAAACCATATCTTCTAGTTTTTCCAAGATTTGTAGTTTTAAAACCATTAGTTGGATGAGCTCTACCACCATCAAAAATAGTTGCAATTTCATCTTTTGTTTCACTATAATAAATGTCAGCACTTAGAAGAGAACCTAATAAATAATCGTTCCAACCTAGTTCAAATTGGTTAGTTTTTTCAGATTTTAAATTATTTGTTACATAATCAAAGGCTCCTGAACTAGTTCTTACTTTATCACTTAATTGAGAAGGAGAAGGAGATGTAAAGGCTCTTTCATATTTTAAATAGACATTTCCAGTATCTGAGTATAAATGATTTACTGCTAATGTTCCAGCCCAATTATTCATATCTCTTTTAACAGTTGAAACATCATCTAAATTTCTTCTACTACCATCAAATTTACTTCTTTCGTATCTTAAACCTTGAATAAATTCAAAATTATTCACTTTATAAGTGTTCAAAGCAAAACTTTCAAAAGTTTTCTTTGTTAAGTCCATATGTGTGTCAACAAGTTTCATTTTTCCAACTAATTCCATTTTGGAAGCTCTTATCATATTGTCATCTGTATAACCTAAACCAACAATAACATTACTTCCATTATTATCATAAGTGTATTTATCTTTTGCTTTTATGCTAATTTTTCTATCTTCAAAATTAGAATGACTAGAAAAATCTACTCTAGAAGGATTTCTTAATTGAGCCATTAAAGCATTTAGTCTATTTGTCATAGCAAGTCTAGCACTTGCAGGTAAGCTAGGATTTCTAAGAGCAGAGCTTAAACCAGCTACTTGTCCAGCCAAAACACCTTTATACATTCCAGTACCATCACTTATTGATTCAGAAGGAATTTCTGTTTTTTGATAAAAAGCTACAACATTTAAATCATTGTTATTAGTTATTTTTGAATTATATGTTAAAGAGAACTCATCTTTTTTAATTTTATTGTTATCATTTTTATCATCAGAACCTAGTCCACTTTGTCTTCTATCTTTATTCATTTGAGCTTCTGTTAAAGAAGCAGGATAAGTATATTTACTTCTATAACCACTATATTTAAAAGCTATATTATCTGTTTTATTTATATTATAATTAATTCTTCCAGAAAAATAATCAGAATTAGTGAAATCATAATCTCTATATCCATATTTTCTATTTTTAGAATAATTTATATCAAAGTCAAAATTACCTACACTAGTTCCTGTTGAGACATCAAATTTATTATTTCTAAAACTTGAAATTTGATATCCAATTCCACCACGAATATTCTTATTCTTATATTTTTTTGTAATAATATTTATAACTCCTCCAGAAGTTCCACTACCATAAAGAACAGCTCCTCCACCAGGAATAACTTCTATTCTTTCTATTTCATCAATATTTACAACATTAATAGGAACATTTTGGTGAGAAGTATCAAGCATATTTGCAGGAATTCCATCAACTAAAAGTTGAACAGTTGCTTTTGCTTTCTGAAAACCTTGACCTCTAAGATCAATTGCAGGATGAGCACCTTCTTTTATATTTACTCCAGGAATAGAATCTAGAACTTCTGAAACAGAAGTATAACCCTTTCCTTCAATATCTTCAGATTTTAGAATAAAAGGAGAAGTTGTAGAACTTCTTAAACTATTTTTAAAACCAGTTTCAGAATAAATGCTTTTTTCGCCTAAATCTATTGTTTCTCCATAAGAAGTAGCACAAAATATAAAAAGTGATAAGCCCATTAAATATTTTTTCATTTTTTTTCCTCCATAAAATTAAATTTTTTTGTACCATTCCCAATAGTAAAAATTTAAAGTTTAATTCTTTATTTTTTCTAACTTAGATTTTAAAACTTCCATTTCATCAAAAATTCTATAAGAGCTTCTTAACATAATAGATGAATCTAAGATAAAAATATTTTTATTTTTTCCTGCCTTTGTTTTAGCAATAACATTAGAAGCTTCGATAATTTGCTGAGGACTATCTAAACTCATGGCACCAGCTAAAAAATCTGGATTTTCTTTCAAAATATATTCTGGAGATAGTATAGGTCTTTGACCAGGGACATTAGATGCAATATTAGTAACACCTAAATGTTTAAGTACATCTCCAGGTAAAGAATCATCAGAAAAAGCTGTCATAGGTGAAGTTGAAAATAAAATAGCTCCTTTTAAGTTAGAAGGCTTTTTATAATTTTCTTTAATAATTTTTTCTAGTTTTAAAGAAGAAACTTTTCTTAAATCTTCGGCTTCATTTTTTCTACCTGAAATAACTCCAACAACAGAGATTAATTCTAATATTTCATTTAAATTAGAAGCATTAGAAACAATAACTTTATAACCTAATTTTTTTATAGACTCAATATTTTTTAACATCATAGAACTAACTACAACTAAATCAGGTTTGTATTCAACCATTTTTTCTAGATTTAAATTACTAATGCTTCCTATACTTTGAAGTTTTTCAACTTTTTCATAAGGATAAATCTTACTTTTAGTAGTCTTTCCTATAGCAACTATAGATTTTTCTCCTCCTATTTTAAATAATATTTCTATTACGCCAGGATCTGTTACTATGATTCTTTTATACTCTCTAGCTTCAATCTTATTTCCATATTTATCGACAATTTCATTATTCTCAATTTTTACTGCAAATGATGTGAAACTAAAAAGAATAAAAGAGATAAATAAAATTAGCTTTTTCATTTTTTTCTCCTTTCTTATTAAGTGCAATATTTTATTTTAAAAATATTTTGTAATGCTATATATTATACAATCAGTTATTTAAAAAAGCAACAAAAAAATCCGCATAAGTCTAATTTAAAACCCCAAAATTTTATATTTCTATTAGAAACAATAAAAAAATTGTTACAAATTTTTATTTGTAACAATCTTCTAATTTTTAATAAAAACTTTACTTTTATCAGACTATTTATCAACATATATTTCAGTTCTTTTTTAAATAAATGTGCTTTTACTATCTCTAATCTCATTTATATCATCTTTTAATTTTGAGATAGTTACTTCTTTTCCATCAATACCATTGAAACCTACTAATACTATTTTTTCTTCATATTCTTTTTTTGATAAATAATTAACATAAAAGACATAGAAATCTATTTCTTCAAAATTCACAGTTTTAAATATAGCTAAATTTTTTATAGCTTTTTCTCCTGCATTAACTATAAATTTATCTTCGTCTTTATATAAATATAATTTTTCTTCTTCTATAATCTTATTTAAAATAAAATTATATCTTTCAGATTTTTCTGAATTATAATTAGATTCTATTTCATCTAATTGTTTTTCAAAATTATATTTCTTTTCTCCATTTTCAATGAACAACTTTATCTTATTAAAAACTTCTTTAAATTCTATTTCTAATACTTTATCAATATCTCCAGAGAAGTCAACATAATTATAAGAAATTTTTCCCCAATTACATACATCATATCCTTCTCCGTTTTTTAAACTGATATGAATTCTTTTAAAAGGTTTAAAATCATCAAGAGGTTTTATTCCTATATAAGAGATTTTTGGAACTAAGGATGAAATACTATTTATATCTTTTAAAGCTACATCAAACTTCTCCATTACAAAAGATTTTCCAAATAATTTTAATTTTTTCTTATAATATAATCTATTATCAATTATTTCATATTCTTCATAAGGAAAAAAATAAATAATTGCATTTTTCATTGCTTTTATTAGAAAATAACTTATCCCAATACAAGCAATGCCAAATACCATAAAAATTAATATCTCTATTCCACCCTCATAGAATACTGTTATTCCTTCACTAAAAAGCTCTAAAAAAATAAACATAAGAAAAATTTGAGAAAAGAACAAAATTAAAAAACTCTCCTTTTTTTCTGATAAATCTGGATGTCTGTATATCAGTTTTTTCATTTCTATATTTAAACTTTTAGTTTCTTGATCATCTTCTATATTTTCTTCTTCAAGCTTTAAGTATTCTTTTAATTCTTTAATATATAAATCTACATCATCTTTTGGTGTTCCATAATATGTTGAAGGAGAGAATTTTTTTGCTGGAATATTCCATATCTTATATTCTTTTCCATTTTTATCTTTTATTAATATTCTTTCTTGTTCCTTAAAATACCATAAAATAGCTAATGCTGGTATATTTGTTGAAAATCTAGATGGAACTTTCATTGGTATTTTAGTAATTCTTTTTATTTCATTTAAATTAATTTCAAACTTTTTTAAATTAAACATAGCTAATTTTTTTGTATAAGAAAAATGTTCATCTGAGATAACTATTTTTTCTTCACTTAAAAAATAATTACATATTTTATATATTTTTTTAACAAAAAGATATACTAGAAAAGGTGGAAGAAATACCAATAATAAGAAAAGTAAATTTTCCAAAAGTTTAGTTGATATATTTTTTTCGTTTGAAATAAATATAGTCTTTTTCACAATTATAGTTTCCCAAATCTCCTTAGGTACTCCCATTTCAAAATAAAACTGAATACATTTTATTGAAAAATATATTAAGGCAATTATTGCGAATACTGAATAAAAACTAAAATGATTTAATTTTATTTCTTTTCTCTCCATTTATTCTACCTCATTAAGATTATATTTTTTCTTTTTCTAAAAATGCTTCTATTCTTCTTCTCCTTATCCATGAGGTAAGCCACGTAATGCAAACATCATTATTGAAAAAAATGGTAGTATTAAAAATAAAATACCTAATACCATATATTTCCCATAGAAACCTTTTCTCTTAAAAATCAGTGAGAAGAAATTAGTCAATATAAATAAAATATCTATTCCTAGAATAATAAGATTTGATGAAAGTAGTGTCTCATCTTCATTATAACTATCAAAAAAATAGATAAAATTTACTATCAATAGTACAGTGTAGATAGTATATTTTTTCTTTTTTGACTTAATTTTTTGTACTCCTGTGTATTCATTTATAAATGATGAAAGTAATAATATCAATAATATTATAGAAATATTAGTTAAAATTAATTCTAGCATTTATTGTCCTCCTTTAGAAAAAAATTATATTACACTCTACTTCAAACCAAGGTCCTTCTTCATCTTCACCTTCGATTATATCAAAACTTATTTGACAATCTTCTAAGTTTAGAATGTATGAGTTAGCTTCTTCATCTTTTGAAAAAGTCATTTTCTTATATTTTGTATTTTCAATTCTATCTTTTATATCTTCTCTTTGAGTAACAAGTTCAATTAAGTCTTCTTCTAAATCAAACCCTAAATTTATAAAGTTTTCATTGATAGTTTTTAGTTTTTTTAATAATTTTTCTTCTAACATATTTTCCTCCAAAGTTTTATATAGTTATTAAATTGTTCTAACAATACGAAATCCAGTGTTCAATACTACATAAGCAGCAGTTTCAAAAATCCGATAAAGAGTAGTACAACTTTCAGCTGTATGAAGCCATGAACCTCCTCTAATTCTTCTATATGCACTGGAAGGATCAAAATTAAAATGTAATGATTTTATATTTTCCATTTCTTCTGTGTCATAACACCATTCCCATATATTACCACTACAATCATATAGTCCTAGCTGATTTGGCTTCTTTAATCCTACATCTTGTATAAGATAATTAGAATTCTCAGCATACCAAGCTACTTCATCGATATTATCACTTCCTGAGTATTTATAGTCAAAAGTTCCTTGTTCTATAGCAACTTGTCCTCCTCTTGCAAACCATTCCCATTCAATTTCAGTAGGTAATCTAAAACCTTCTGTATTTTTAAAGTTTGCCATTTTAGGATCAACAGTTTTAATAGTTTTTCCTTTTAATTCTCTTATTGCTAATATTCCTTGCTTACTTTTGCTTAGATCGTAGACAGGTTCTAAACCATATTTTTCACTTAACTTATTACAAAATTCTAATGCTTTCCACCAAGTGATATTCTCAGCAGGTTCATTATTTCTCTCAGTTTCTAAAGAAATATCTCCCATTACATCAAACCACATCTTTTTTGTTACAAGATATTTAGATACCTCTATATCAAAAACTAATTTTTCTATCTCTTCAAAAGAGGGTTTATATATTCCACCTTTAACTTTTACCATGTAGTCATTTTTAAATTTCTGTAATTCCATTTTATCAATTCCTTATATAATTTTAGTATATTATAAAAAATTGGGTTACAATTTGCAACCCAATATTATTTTATATTTCTTTTTCCATAACTATAACTTCTTTTTCAGACTTTTCAAATTTTAAAAATTTTCTTTCAATTTCTTTAAAATTTTGTTTTTTCCAAAAAGAAAGTCCAATTTGATTATCAACCAATACTCCTATTCTTATTTTTAAAAAATTTTTATTTTTAAAAGAATTCTCCAAGTATCTAAAAATTTTAGTTCCTAAACCTTGTTTTTGTTTATCATTTTTTATTATAAGAAGTCCTATAAGAACAGTATTTTTTTCTGGATAATCAGTTAAATAATCAACTACTCCTAATATTTCATCATTAAAAGAAATTAATTTATAATTTTTCTGATTTTTATGAACTCCATCAGGAATAGTCTCTATATCTTCCTCAATATTAGAAATATTTTGAGAAGCATCTGATATTTTACTAAAATAATAGTCATTTTTTAGATAAATATTTAATGCTTCATTTTTCAATTCATTATTGCTTACAGATATTAACTTAATTCTATACATAATTTATTTCCTTTATTCCTAGTTATAAATCTTAGTGTTAATAACAAGTAGCCATAAAAAATAACAAAACCATACACATTAATATTTTTTAAAATAATCCTATCTTAGTTAAACATTATAATACATTTATTTATATATGAAAATTAATATTTAGCATTATCATTACATAAATAGAAACCACAAACTGTACTTAATGGCGTCATTGCAAAGGCAGGACTCAGTTTTGCTCCTGTTCTTTCACCATCAATTAAATCAAAGACAACTTTTTTCAATGAGTGGTCTGGTAAAATTGGATAACCAACAGCTGGTCTTAAGAATGTAGGAACTATATCCTCAGATACTCTTGTTTCCATATACTCAGAAGCAGTTTCTGCTATAGCATTGCAAAGTAAAGTTTCAAGTAAACCTAGATATTTATCATCTTTAAAGATTTTACTTCCAACTGAAATAACAAAACCTCCAACATAATCTTCTTTTTCTATATATTGAGCAAGATTAGGAGAAACTTCAAAAGTCATTCCTTCCATTTCTAAGAAAGTTTCAGTCTTCTTACATCTAAAATATCCATAAGCTGCTCTAAATTCAACTTTTTCTTCTATCAATTTTTCATATATTTTCTTTAAGTCATTTAAAGTCTTTTCTTCTTCAGGAGTATTTTTAACTCTTAAAGCATATAGAGCAATATCCCATTTTAAAGTATCTTTAAATATTTCAACAGGTAGAGATAGGAATTGTTTTCCTAAAACTTTAGGAATATAGCTAACAGTCTTTTTAACTTCAGGGAAAACTTTTTTCTCTTCAGTTTCATTATTGTTATCTATATATCTCTTAGCTATCTTACGAAGTTGATTTTGTTTTGTTTCAAGAAAATCTTTTCTCTTTGTTGATAAAAGTTGAGAAACTACTGTTATAGTATCCATAGCATCTGTAACATGTAAAGAGTAATCGTAATTAGGTAAAACTTTTAATCCTGTATGTAGTTTAGAAGTTGCAGCTCCTGCAATTAATACTGGAACTTGCATTCCAACTTTTTGGAATAAATCTGCAACTCTTTCCATTTCTTTTAGAGAAGGACTTATAAGTCCACTTAAAGTTACAACATCTGCATTTATTTCTTTTGCTTTTTCAACAATTTTATCTCTTGGAACCATAACTCCTAAGTCTATAACTTCATATCCATTACATTCTAAAACAGTTCCAACTATATTTTTACCTATGTCATGCACATCTCCATCAACAGTAGCCATTAGAATTTTACCTTTTGATGAAGTTTTATCAACTTTATCTAAGTATGGAGTTAAAATATCAACACAGTTATTCATAACAGAAGCTGAACGAATAAGTTGTGGTAGATAAAGTTCTCCTTGTTCAAATAGTCTTCCTATTTCTTGCATTGCAGACATCAATATATTTTCTAAAATTTCAAGAGCTTTATATTTCTTTAATAAATCTCCTATAACTTCTTGTAAAGATTCACTTCCACCTTGAATTAAAGCTTTTCTAATTTTATCTTCAGGTGTTTCAGCAAAAATTTGAGCTTCTTCTTTTCTTTTAATTAAATTTAAAGAAAGTAGAGCTTCCATATCAGTACTTTCACCAAATATGAAAGATTTAATCTTTTCTCTTTCATCATCTGTCCATTGAGGTGCTTTTTCTTTTGGATTTAAGATAGCAAAATTAAATCCTCTTGGTACAGCTTCTTCTAAGAAAATATGGTGGAATGCTGCTCTTAATACATTATTTCCTCTAAAAGCAAATGATAGATTACTTAATCCACCAACAACTCCACAACCTTTTAAATTTTCATGGATATAATCGATAGTTTTAATAAACTCTCTTGCATGGTAACGGTCAGCTTCTTGTCCTGTTCCAACACTTAGAATATTAGGGTCAAATACTATATCAGAATTTCTAACTCCTATACTCTTTAGTAAATCATAAGCTCTTTGACATATTTCAATCTTTCTTTCAGCACTAACACCTTGCCCTTTTTCGTCAAAAGCCATTACTATTATTGAAGCACCAAACTTTCTAATGATTTTAGCCTTTCTTAAAAATTCTTCAGTACCTTCTTTTAAACTGATAGAGTTTACAATTGCTTTACCAGAAGTATTTTTAAGTCCTTCTTCAATAACAGCAAAATCAGATGAATCTATCATTATAGGGACTTTTGCTATAAAACTGTCATTTTGTAGAACTCTTAAAAAGTTTTTCATTTCCTCAACAGAATCTAAAATTCCATCATCAACGTTTATATCTAAAACTTTTGCTCCTGCATCTATTTGTTGTCTTGCAACTTCAAGAGCTTTTAAATAGTTATGTTCTTCTATCATTGTTCTAAATAATTTTGAACCTGATATATTATTTCTTTCACCAACACAAGTAAACTTATCATTAAAGTTGTATATTTCATTTCCAGATAGACAAGTTTCTAATAAATTTTCTTCAGGTAAAACTCTTGGTTTTTGCCCTTTTACTAATTCAGCTATTGCTCTTATATGGTCATAGTTTGTTCCACAACAACCACCTAGAATATTTATAGCTTGATTTTCTATAAGAGGTAGAAGATCATCTCTCATTTTTTGTGCAGTTTCAACATAATCTCCATTTTGATTAGGTAGACCTGCATTAGCATGTAATGATACAAATTTTGTTGTTAATTCTTTTATTTTTAAAATAAGAGGTACTAAATCTTTAGCTCCAAATGAACAGTTAAATCCAAATGAAGTTACAGAATCTCTATCTAAAGCAACAATTAAAGATTCCATACTTTGTCCTGTTAATAACTTTCCTTGTCTATTTACAGTAGCTGAAATTGAAATTGGTAATTTTACATTTTTTTCTTCAAAAACTTCTTCTGTTGCAAGTAAGGCTGCTTTTGCAGTTAATCCATCAAAGATAGTTTCTAATAGAATTCCATCT
>ERZ773180.1044-NODE-1044-length-14614-cov-27.624837_pt1 | contig 14614 bp, 13 predicted proteins | sample MGYA00511080_ERZ773180 | MGnify/ENA primary metagenome ERZ773180 (study PRJEB29015, sample SAMEA2738175) | human oral metagenome | biome: human oral; feature: human-associated habitat; material: saliva | place: China | collected 2178 ...
GACCAGCTGTAAAGCCTGTAGCTGTCCGAATGGTTAATGATGTGGCAAAGGCTGTTAAGATACCTATTATCGGTTTGGGCGGTATTTCTACTGCTGAAGATGCTATTGAATTTCTCATGGCAGGAGCAACAGCAATTCAGATAGGAACAGCGAATTTCATTGACCCACAGGTTACGATAAAGGTGCGTGATGGCATTAATGACTGGCTCGACCGTCACGGCTGTAAGTCTGTAACGGAAATTATCAACTGTCTTGTATAGACTTTTAAAGCAAGAATGGGTAAGAGAAAGTTTTATTTTTTCGACTTGGTTTACTTTGTTGGAGAGTGGTTACATCAGCTTTTCCCAGGGCGTCGTAGTATTGATGGAGTGTTACTAATACCTTTAGGGATTATGTTCCTTTTGGGGTATTGCTTAAATTTGCTGAATATCACACTGCTTCATTTTACTGGATGGAAAGAAAAAACTATAATCTGTGTACCTATACTTTTATCGTATATCATTGTATATTATATATATCAGGTGCGAGGACGACATAGTCGTGTAATGACTCATTATCGGGGATCTATTTATGATAGTCCGCCTACGTTTTTGTTTATTTTCATTGCTTGGATGATTATTCCTAATATATTGTTATTGCTGCTCATAAATTTTGTAGAATAAACAAGGTTTTATGAATTCAGTATTTTGATTAATAGGGAAGTGCCGACATCGTTTTCCTCTTTTCAGAGAGTGATGTCGGCACTTCTTTTTTGTTTCCTGTTTGGAAAAATGTTTACATCTTTAAGGCTTCTTATCCTTCAATAAAGGCATATAAATAGTTGTTTTTAGGGTGCTTGTAACTGTTATTGTATCAGTTAGTTATAAAGCTGTGCAAGAAAAGGTGCTTAGTAAGGGTTCAAAAGGGCGTTAGTAAGCCGCCAAAAGGGCACCTTTTGCAAGCTTATTGGGCGTCTTTTAGAAGCGAAAAGAGCATCAATTAAAAATGGGTTTGTGAAAAATTAGGACAAAGTGGAGTAAGGCTTAATCTCTCCTTGCACGAGGAGGGAATAGTTCTACCTTATTTATAAGGTCTTTTGAGTATCTTGACCATTACTTTTAAGTTTAAATTTTGGAGGCTGAATTGTAATCTAATAAATCAATCTTTTTTGTTATGTCTTACGTTCTCTCCTCGCTCTAAGTGAAAAAACAGGGGTTTAGCATGATTTGTTTTACATTTTTTTGCACAAAGTCTATTTATATGCGCATTATTATAAGGTGTGTGTTTTAAAATACATTAAAATAGGGGTCGTTCGCTTGCGGTATTATTTTCCTTTTTATTATCTTTGTAAGATAGAAATAAGAAAATAGTAAGTTTACTTTTAAAAGCAATGTTTGAAAATTTAAGTGATCGTCTTGAACGCTCCTTTAAGATTCTCAAAGGAGAGGGAAAGATTACAGAGATAAATGTAGCAGAAACCCTGAAGGACGTGCGCAGAGCGCTTCTTGATGCCGATGTTAACTATAAAGTTGCAAAAACCTTTACTGATACCGTAAAGCAAAAGGCATTAGGTATGAACGTACTCACAGCCGTTAAGCCTGGACAACTCATGGTTAAGATTGTACATGATGAGTTGGCTGAGTTGATGGGTGGTGAGGCTGTCGGTCTGAATTTATCAGGTCGTCCTTCTATCGTTCTTATGAGTGGTTTACAAGGTTCTGGTAAGACTACATTCTCTGGTAAGCTGGCAAACATGCTCAAGACAAAGGAGCATAAGAATCCTTTGTTGGTTGCTTGTGACGTCTATCGTCCTGCAGCTATCGACCAGTTGAAGGTTGTTGGTGAGCAGGTAGGTGTAGCTGTCTATAGCGAGCCTGAGAACAAGAATGTGAATGAGATTGCTGATCACGCACTTGCTGAGGCAAAGGCAAAGGGTCACGATGTTGTCATCATCGATACAGCTGGTCGTCTGGCGGTTGATGAAGAGATGATGAACGAGATTGAGAGTCTCAAGAATCATGTTCATCCTGATGAGACACTGTTTGTTGTTGACTCAATGACAGGTCAGGACGCAGTGAATACAGCCAAGGAATTCAATGATCGTTTGGATTTCAATGGTGTTGTTCTCACAAAGCTTGATGGTGATACACGTGGTGGTGCGGCATTGTCAATCCGTACAGTCGTTACAAAGCCTATTAAGTTCATTGGTACGGGCGAGAAGATGGAGGCTATTGATGTGTTCCATCCAGGTCGTATGGCAGACCGTATCTTGGGTATGGGTGACGTTGTTTCGCTTGTTGAGCGTGCACAGGAGCAGTTCGACGAGGAGGAGGCGAAGCGTCTGCAGAAGAAGATTCAGAAGAACCAGTTTGATTTCAACGATTTTTATAATCAGATACAGCAAATCAAGAAGATGGGTAACTTAAAGGACCTCGCTTCTATGATTCCTGGAGTAGGCAAGGCTATCCGTGATGTCGATATTGACGATAATGCTTTCAAGGGTATTGAGGCAATTATCCAGAGTATGACACCGAAGGAACGCACGAATCCAGAACTGCTCAACAACTCTCGTCGTCAGCGTATTGCTAAGGGCTCTGGTACCAATATACAAGAGGTGAACCGACTCATTAAGCAGTTCGATCAGACTCGTAAGATGATGAAGATGGTTACTGGCTCGAAGATGGCTGGTATGATGAGCAAGATGAAGGGTATGCCGGGAATGCCAAATATGCCGAAGATGTAAAAGACACATATTCATCAAATAATATCATTACTATGGAATATCAGTTAATAGACGGAAAGGCAACAGCAACTGCGATAAAGCAGGAGATTGCCGAAGAAGTGAAGGCGATTGTTGCCGCAGGTGGTAAACAACCTCATCTGGCTGCCGTTTTGGTGGGACATGATGGCGGAAGTGAAACCTATGTTAAGAATAAGGTAATTGCTTGTGAGCAATGTGGATTCAAGTCTACGCTCATTCGTTTTGAGGCTGATGTGACAGAAGAAGAGCTTTTGGCTTGTGTGGATAAGCTGAATAAGGATGAGGACGTTGATGGCTTCATTGTTCAGCTTCCTTTGCCAAAGCATATTGACGAGCAGAAGATTATTATGGCTGTTGACTATCGCAAGGACGTGGATGGTTTCCATCCTATCAATGTGGGTCGTATGGCTATTGGTCTACCTTGCTTTATCTCAGCTACACCATTGGGTATTCTTACCTTGTTGCAGCATTATCATATTGAGACTTCTGGTAAGAAGTGTGTTATCTTAGGTCGTAGCAATATTGTTGGTAAGCCTATGGCACAGTTGATGATGCAAAAACAGTATGGTGATTCTACAGTAACCGTGTGCCACTCTCGTTCAAAGGATTTGAAGAAAGAGTGTCAGGAGGCAGATATCATTATCGCAGCTATTGGCAGACCTGAGTTTGTAACAGCTGATATGGTGAAGCCTGGAGCAGTAGTTATCGACGTCGGTACAACACGTGTTGAAGACAAGACACGCAAGAGCGGCTTCAGACTATGTGGTGACGTGAAATTTGATGAGGTTGCTCCTCTCTGCTCTTTCATTACACCTGTTCCGGGTGGTGTTGGTCCTATGACCATCTGTTCACTGATGAAAAATACACTTGCTGCAGGCAAGAAAGAATATTATAAGTAGATGACAGCAGAAGAATATTTCCAACGAGGTAATGAATGCCGACAGAGAGGCGACTGGCAAGAGGCCTTAGCCAATTATATGGAGGCTATTGAGTTGGACCCTAATTCTCCAGCAGTAATCGCAAAAGAGATGGTGGAGAATATTCTCAACTTCTATAACAAGGATGCGTATAATCCTTAAAATACAAAAACTATGAGCAAGATGAAAGGTGCCATTGTGGTAGACACAGATCGATGCAAAGGATGCCAGTTGTGTATCGTTGCATGTCCGAAAGATGTTATTGCATTGGCTCAGAAAAAGGTAAATGTCCACGGCTATCCGTATGCAGAGTCTGCACGACCAGATGATTGTATTGGTTGTACTGCTTGTGCTACGGTTTGTCCTGATGGCTGTATCACAGTCTATCGTAAAAAAGTGGAGGAATAATTATGGCAGAACAAGATGTAAAACTTATGAAGGGTAATGAGGCTATCGCCCATGCAACTATTCGCTGCGGTGCTGATGGCTATTTTGGTTACCCTATCACTCCTCAGAGTGAGATAATTGAGACACTTTCAGCCTTAAAGCCTTGGGAGACAACTGGTATGGTTGTACTTCAGGCTGAGAGCGAGGTGGCTTCAATCAATATGATTTATGGTGGTGCTGGTGCTGGTAAGCGTGTGCTGACAAGTTCTTCATCACCTGGTGTAGCTTTGATGCAGGAGGGTATCAGCTATATGGCTGGTGCAGAACTTCCAGGCGTCTTTGTTAACGTTCAGCGTGGTGGTCCAGGTCTTGGAACTATCCAGCCAAGTCAGAGTGACTACTTCCAAGCAACACGTGGAGGTGGTAATGGCGATTACAATGTGATTGTATTGGCGCCAAACTCAGTACAGGAGATGGCTGACTTTGTTGACTTGGCTTTCGAGTTAGCATTCAAGTATCGTAACCCTGCAATGATTCTTTCTGACGGTGTGATTGGTCAGATGATGGAGAAGGTTGTCCTTCCTCCACAGAAACCGCGTCGCACAGAGGAGGAAATCCGCAAGGAGTGTCCTTGGGCTTCAATGGGTCGTACAGCTGATCGCAATCCTAATATCATTACCTCTTTGGAATTGAAGCCAGAGATAATGGAAGAGAGAAACCTCCACTTACAGGAGAAGTATCGTCAGATTCGTGAGAATGAGGTACGCTTTGAGACCCAGCAGTGCGAAGATGCAGATTATATTATCGTTAGTTTCGGTAGTGCTGCACGTATCGGCGAGAAGGCTGTTGAGTTAGCTCGTGAGGCAGGATTAAAGGTCGGTTTGTTCCGTCCAATCACTTTATGGCCTTTCCCAAGCAAGCAACTTGCAGAGTTGTGCATGGGTAAGAAGGGTGTATTGGTAAGCGAAATCAATGCTGGTCAGATGGTACAAGACGTGCGCTTGGCTATCAACGGAGCTTTACCAGTAGAACACTTTGGTCGCTTAGGTGGTATCGTTCCTGACCCTGAAGAGATTGTTAAGGCACTCAAGGAAAAGTTAGTAAAGTAAGAAGGGAGGACGTATATTATGGCAAATGATATCATTTCACCTGAGAATCTGGTGTATAAGAAACCTACTTTGATGAACGATACGACAATGCACTATTGTCCAGGTTGTTCACATGGTGTGGTTCATAAATTAGTTGCAGAAGTAATCGAAGATATGGGAATGAGTGATAAGGCGATTGGTGTATGCCCTGTAGGCTGTGCCGTATTTGCTTATCGCTATCTTGATATCGACTGGCAGGAGGCTCCTCATGGTCGTGCTCCAGCTGTTGCAACGGGTGTTAAGCGCCTTTGGGAAGATCGTTTGGTATTCACTTATCAGGGCGATGGTGACCTTGCCTGTATTGGTACAGCAGAGACACTCCATGCTTTGAACCGTGGTGAGAACTTTACAATTATCTTTATTAATAATGCCATTTATGGTATGACAGGTGGTCAGATGTCGCCTACAACGCTTATGGGTCAGAAGACTGCAACTTGTCCATACGGTCGTGAGCCAGAATTGCATGGCTATAATCTGAACATTACGGAGTTAGCAAGTCACTTGAAAGGAACCTGCTATGTAACTCGTCAGAGTGTTGACACCGTTGCTTCAATCAATAAAGCAAAGCGTGCTATTCGCAAAGCGTTTGAAGCAAGTATGCAAGGAAAGGGAAGCTCGTTAGTAGAGATTGTTGCAACCTGTAATAGTGGTTGGAAACTTACTCCTGTAAAAGCCAACGAGTGGATGCGTGAGAATATGTTCCCTGAATATGAAAAGGGAGATTTGAAAGACACTACAGGTCTTTAATTCTTCTCCTATATAAATAAGGTGTAATATGAAAAAAGAGATAATAATTAGTGGCTTCGGTGGTCAGGGCGTACTCTCTATGGGTAAGATTCTGGCTTATTCGGGACTAATGGAAGATAAGGAGATAACATGGATGCCAGCTTATGGTCCAGAACAGCGTGGTGGTACAGCCAACGTTACTGTTATTATAAGCGATGACCGTATCTCTTCTCCTATTCTCAGCAAGTATGATGTAGCGATTGTTTTGAACCAGCCTTCATTGGATAAGTTTGAGCCAAAGGTTAAACCAGGTGGTATGCTTATTTATGATGGTTATGGAGTCTTTAATCCACCTACTCGTAAGGACATCACAGTCTATCGCATCAATGCAATGGATAAGGCTGCTGAGATGAAGAATGCAAAGGTGTTTAATATGATAGTTTTGGGTGGTCTGCTTAAGGTTTGTCCTGTAGTCAGCACCGATGGACTCAAGAAGGCGCTCTTCAAGAGTCTGCCAGAACGCCACCATAAACTCATTCCACTGAATATGGAAGCAGTGGAGGAGGGTATGAAGATTATTGCTCAGCAGTAATCGAATCGCATTACCGCAGAATCCTCTGTGGTAATGATGAAAGTGAACCTGATTTTTTATAACTCTCTAATTTGTTAAAGGGACCTAAGCAGTGATGCTACGGGTCCCTTTTTTCTTTGCTTATAGGTAATGGCATTTCAACGTATTATTGCTTCGCACGTGTGGTGCTATTGCTTCGCACATGTCGTGCTGATGGTAAACACGAATGGTGCTGAGCATTAAGTTGCTTGCTATATAAGATAGAGGGTAGGCTCATTTGCTTTTTATTAAAAAGAGGTGTTCGGTCATAACAAACAAGCTAATTTATATGATACGTTTTCTTACTTTTATAAAAGGTAACCAAATGTTATCTATTTTAAAGCTGTTCCTTAATGAGAAAGGATATGCAATTTAATCTTTATAGGGCAATAATAGCTCTATATATAGCGCAGAAGAAAGTCCCTACAAGGCGCCGTTTTGCTTTATTTCCTTATATATTATTGTATTATTAAGTCGAAAAAAACATAAACATTGTTCTTTATTTCCTTCTTTGTGGTTGCTTTTGCTCATAATATAGGGTGCTGTGCAGATTTTTTCTCTAAAAAATTTGGTTGTTTCATTATTTTTTTATTACTTTGCACCGAGTTTAAAACATTGACATTATAGATTTTACAAATATTAATTAATTCAGAGAAAACAATGAAAAAGTTAGTTTTAATGTTGGCTGCTGCTTCTATGGCAGCATCTGTTTCTGCTCAGACTGTAGCAGAGAGCAAGACATTTGATAACATCTACGTTGGTATTAACGGTGGTGTTGCAACAAAGACAACTGGTCACAAGTGGTTGAGCGACCTCGATCCAAACGCTGGTATCCGTATCGGTCGTTACTTCACTCCAGTATTCGGTCTTGCTATTGAGGGTAACGCATACTTCTCAAACAAGCCTTGGGGTTCTACAGGTACAGTAGTTCGCGCTACTAACGCAAGCTTGCTCGGTACTGTAAACCTTAGCAACTGGTTCGGTGGTTACAAGGGTGAGCCACGTACATTCGAGGTTAGCGCACTCTATGGTCTTGGTTGGATGCACGTATTTACAAACAACAAGCTTGTTAAGGCTGCTACTGAGAATCAGCGTAATCGTATGACTTCTAAGGCTGCTCTTGACTTTGCTTTCAACTTTGGTTCAGCAAAGCAGTTCCAGTTCTATGTAGAGCCTTCTATTAACTTCGCATTCTTGGGTCAGTCAAAGAGCAAGGAACTTGTTGCAACTGGTAATGCTTTGGCTCCAGTAGCTTTAGCTGATCATCAGGAGTATGGTTACAAGGCAGCTTCACAGGCAGGTCAGCCAGCTTACAACATCAACAACTCATTCGTTCAGTTGAATGCTGGTCTCGTTTACAAGTTTGCTAATTCTAACGGTACACACAACTTCACAATCGTTACTCCACGTGACCAGGCTGAGATCGATGCTTTGAACGCTCAGATCAACGAGCTCCGCAACCATAAGCCAGAGGTTATCACTAAGGAGGTCGTTAAGGAAGTCGTTAAGGAAGTTCCTTCTGTTAAGGTTAAGGAGTTCACTGTATCTGACCTCGTATTCGTAACATTCGCTCAGGGTAAGTCAAACCTTACAAACGATGCTAAGAAGGCTCTTAACAACGTTAAGCAGGGTGTTCACGTTCAGGTTGTTGGTACAGCTTCTCCAGAGGGTTCTAAGGAACTTAACGATCGTCTCTCACAGGCTCGTGCTGACGTAGTTGCTAACTACCTCAAGGGTCGTGGCGTTATCGTTGACGAGGCAACTGGTAAGGGTGTACAGGGTGTAACTTCTAACCGTCTTGCAGTTGTTTACGTAAAGTAATCTAACCGAATAGGTTAAGAAGGATTATCCTTCGAACGATAAATATTGGGGATGCATCTTTTAGGTGCATCCTCTTTTGTTTTGTTTATATGTGTAGTTTTTCTTAATAAGGTTTATTAATAAGGATGACATTTTAGTTTTCCTTGCAAATAATAGAATAATCTTACTGATTCTCCGTTATATAAAATAAGCAAAGTGGTATAACTGCTTGTAATAACTTGTTAGTGTAAAAAGAGTTATATGGAAAAGTTATCAAAGATAGGTAGATATGAGTTTCTGGCGGAGCCGTTTCATTGCGACTTCTCCAATCATTTGTTTATGGGGCATTTAGGCAATCATATGTTGAATGCTGCCGATTTTCATAGCAACGACCGCGGTTATGGTATGAACTATCTCAATACAGTTAATAAGACATGGGTATTGAGCCGATTGGCTATTGAGATGGAAGAAATGCCGAAGGCATATGATAAGTTCTTTGTAGAAACTTGGGTCGATAGTGCTTTGAAATCCTTTACAAGCCGTAATTTTAAGGTTATTGGTGAGACAGGGCATGTTTATGGCTATGGTAAGAGTGTCTGGGCAATGATAGACCTTGACACACGTCAGCCTGCAGACATTCTTGCTGTTCGCGGTGGTTTGATAACCGAGTATATAGAAACAGAATATTCTTGTCCAATAGAGAAGTCATCACGTGTGAAGATGTCTGCTGATGCCACTCCTGTTCGTTCAATAGACACTTATTATAATGATGTTGATATCAATGGACATATTAACTCAGTCAAATATATCGAGCATATGTTAGACTTGTGGGACGTGGCTTGGTATAAGCAACATCGTATCAAACGTTTTGAGATAGCTTATGTTGCTGAATCACATCAAGGTGATAAACTTCACTTCTATCGGGAGCAGCGAGGAACGGAGACCGACTTCAATGTAAGAATAACAAAGAGTAATGTGGAAGGAGAAGAGACAGAAGTGTGTCGTTGTAGGGTACAAGTTGTTTAACTCGTACTGGTCGTTAGGAAACAATACCTACAGTACAGAATTATACGTGTTGTAATCTAATAAAATTTGGCTTTAAGAGTTGCTGTCACTCGTGTCACTTATTATAGATGTATAATTACTTGTTTTATAATGAGTTATCTATATATGTTAAAATGACAGCAAACGTAATTTAAAATAAACTTGTTAGAAGTGTAATGTTTCTGTTCTTGTTATAAGCTTGATCAGTTCAAATTTTAATGAGTTGATGAAGATTTTAGTAATCTTTATATCTATCTTTGTAAGAATAAAATCTGTTTAGGGTAGAAGTAAGAAACTTCCATCCATAAGGATTTCCTCTTCCAAAACCATTTCTCGCATTACTTGTTGTACAAGATCCCAGTCGTCATTTAACTGTCGAATCTCTGTTATAGGGTGCTTTTGGCCATCTGCTAAGAAAGTTAGTAGCTGTTCTCTGATAAGCTCTTTCTCATCGGTATCATCCTCTTTGGTATGTGAAAGGCAGACATCACATTGCTCACAGTCTTTTGACTTCGTTTCCCCGAAGTAAGATAGTAGTTGCCTGCTGCGACATACTCGTTCATTCTGTGCATAATTAATTACAGAATTGATACGCTTTATGAATTGCTCCTTTCTGTCCTCATACACACTCTTGTTAAGGATAACGTCAACACCATCAACACGGTCTTGTGTGTAGCTGATTAGTGGTGTGTTCTTACGTGGAATGAAGTTGATAATACGCTTCTTGCTTAGATTAACCAATACCATATAGGTTTGGTTTCTGTCGAGTCCAGCTTCTTGTGCAATATAGCTTTCATCAATATATCCACTGTCAGAAAATAAACCGCCATAGTTACGGAGTAGGGCAGTGACGACATCATTCTCCTTGTCAGTAAGTGAGTCCAGTCGGTAGAGGTCATCTCTATTCAACAGGAAACGAACACGTGCCTTGGTGTCTGGGTTCTGTTCATAATCAATATAGCCAGCTCGTTGAAGAATTGTTAGCGCAGCATTTACACGTATTGGAAAATGTTTAAAGGTATTGCAGAACTTGTCAATAGGAAACTCAAAGATACATCCATAGCCACTTCCAACACCTATCTGATAGAAGTAGGCTAAGTGTTCGTACACTGTCTGGATATAGTCTTTAGGAGGGAAGGTATCTTCAATGCGTTTTTGCAACGTACGGTTGTCGTGCCCATTATAAAGGAGTACAGCATATGCTTTATTGCCATCACGTCCCGCACGTCCCGCCTCTTGGAAGTAAGCCTCCAAGGAACTTGGACTATCGATATGAATAACCACACGTACGTTAGGTTTGTCGATACCCATACCAAAAGCATTTGTAGCAACCATAACGCGTATCTTATCGTTCTGCCAGTCGTTCTGCCGTTGGTCTTTAACGCCGGGTTCTAAGCCTGCATGATACCATGTAGCCGGGATTCCATGTTCTGTGAGCATTTGTGCAATCTCCTTCGTGCGTTTTCTGCTACGGCAGTAGACGATAGCCGTCTTAGGTATAGATTGCAGGATATGTACCATCTCTGCCTCTTTGTCCTCAGTCTGGCGTACGACATAAGCTAAGTTCTTACGTTCAAAGCTCATTCGGAAGACATTTTTCTCTTCAAAACCTAAACGGTCTTGGATATCATCAACAACTTCTGGTGTGGCAGTTGCTGTTAAAGCGAGGATAGGTGCATTGGGAACTAACTTTCGAATGTTTGCAATCTGCAGGTAAGAAGGTCGAAAGTCGTATCCCCATTGGCTGATACAGTGGGCTTCATCAACAGTGATGAAACTCACTTTAATATGTCTTAATTTAGCCTGAAAGATATCAGAACCTATACGCTCAGGAGAAATATAAAGTAGTTTTATCCCTCCAAAGGTACAGTTCTCTAAAGTAGTAATGATGTCATCATGGCGCATACCTGAATAAATCGCAGCAGCCGTGATCCCTTGATGACGAAGATGGTCAACCTGATCCTTCATTAATGCAATAAGAGGAGTAATGACTAAGCATACTCCCTCCTGGGCTAATGCTGGCACTTGGAAGGTGAGAGACTTTCCTCCTCCTGTTGGCATTAGTCCTAAGGTATCCTTTCCTGAACCGATACTTTCGATAATATCTTTCTGTATACCGCGAAAGTCAGGATAGCCCCAATGTTGATGAAGAATGTCAAGGTAGGACATTTGACTTTGAACTTTGATGTTTGAACTTTGAACTTTAGGGGCTTGAAGGAAGCCTATTCGTTCGAATACTACTAATAAAATTCAATCAACCATCAAGACTCTTCAGTTGGTCTAATATCCTCTATCTGTAATTGTACTGCTCCACGCTTAAAGACATTATCCTCAATGGTGTATGCTATGTCAAATGAGCGTTTCGACTTGATATAGCGGGCAGAGGCACTCTGTCCAAAGGCTATACCATTCATTACGTTATTGGATTTAGAATCGACCAGTTCTAACTTGATATGCTCTTGCTCACGTCCAACAACCTTGCTGGTTCCGAAATCGTAGACATCTAACGTACAGAAGAGAGGCTTTGGGTTTCCAGGACCAAATGGTGCGAAGCGTTTCAAATCAGTATGCAGTTTCTTTGTGATATCCTTAAAGTCAATAACAGCATCAATATCCAAGATCGCTTCACGTTGTTCTGGTTCAATATGCTCTTCCACATATGCTTGGAATCGTTTACGAAACTCCTTTACATCTGCCCACTTCATGGTTAGTCCAGCAGCATAAGTGTGTCCACCGAAGTTTAATAAGAGGTCACGACAGCTCTTAATAGCTGCATATACGTCAAATCCCGCTACACTACGTGCAGAGCCTGTTGCAAGGTTCTCGTCACGTGTCAAGACTACTGTCGGACGGAAATAGATTTCTGTCAGGCGAGAGGCAACGATTCCTATGACACCTTTTTTCCAATGCTCATCATAGAGAACAATGCTCGACTGATGCTTCTGACTTTCCAAGCGAGCCACAATCTGGTTAGCTTCTTCTGTCATCTGACGGTCTACATCCTTTCGCTGTTCGTTGTATTCGTCAATATGCTTTGCTTGATCGAGAGCTAAACTGTATTCTCTTTCAACAAGTAAGTCAACACTCTTCTTACCATTCTCCATACGTCCGCTGGCGTTGATACGTGGTCCAATCTTGAAGATAATATCGCTCATTGATAACTCACGACCATTCAGACCGCAAATATCTACAATAGCTTTCAGTCCAAGGCTTGGATTTTGATTCAACTGCTTTAGTCCGTGGAAGGCAAGAATACGGTTCTCATCCACCACAGGAACCAAATCTGCTGCAATGCTGACAGCACAGAAGTCGAGTAGGGGAACGAGACGAGAGAAGGGAATATTATTGTTCTTTGCAAATGCCTGCATGAACTTAAAGCCTACACCGCATCCGCAAAGGTTTTTAAAAGGATAAGAGTCGTCTGGTCGTTTAGGGTTAAGGATTGCCACAGCGGGCGGCATTACCTCGTCAGGAACATGATGGTCACAGATGATGAAGTCTATTCCTTGCTCTTTAGCATAGGTTATCTCTTCAATTGCTTTGATTCCACAATCGAGGATGATGATAAGTTTTACTCCTGTCTCTTTAGCAAAGTCTATCCCTTTCTTACTAACTCCATATCCTTCGTCATAACGATCTGGAATGTAGTAGTCGATATTTGAATAGAACTGACGTAAGAATTTATACACCAACGCTACAGCCGTACAGCCGTCTACGTCATAATCTCCGTAGACAAGAATGCGCTCCTTATGACCCATAGCATCATTGAGTCGATCAACAGCAGCATCCATATCCTTCATTAAGAAAGGATTGATGAGGTCTGCTAATTGTGGGCGGAAGAACCGTTTAGCAGCACTCTCCGTCGTTATACTACGACGAATGAGCAGCGAAGCGAGAATGGGACTAATCCCCAATTTCTCCCCTAAGTCTTTAGCCGCATTGACCTGAGTATCTGCAGGTGGAGTGTAGTTCCATTTAAATTGCATTTTAAATTGTTTTTATTTCTGTCCGTAAAGGTACAAAAAAAATGGCAAATGAGTATGTTATGTGGCGTATTATTTGGTTCTGTTTTTTATGATATTAGCCCCATTAGCCCCATTAGCCTAATTAATAATAAAACAACAATCCCGCTCCAAATCATTAGAGCGGGATTGTTTATGATTTATAGATTGTTGAAATGATGATATCAGAAAGGCTTGTTCTTTATTATCAATTCAACTTGTCTTATTCTTTTAGAGACCCATCTTCTTGCGGATGTCCTTAGGAATAGCGTTCTTGTTTACCATGTAGTCCATGGTGTTAGCTGCAATAAAGTTCTTGGTCATGTACCAGATACCTTTGTAGTCACCAGTCTCACCCCATGAATTCTTTACCATATAATACTCCTTACCATTCTGGTCTTTAGCAATACCGAAGATAAGCATACCATGATCATCAGTAAGCTCCCAGTTGTCAAAGCGCTCCTGACGCTGCTGCTGTGTAGGAACAACCTCTGGTACGTTTACACCGAGTGAATCGATGATATCCTTCTTCTTTGCAGCAGAAAGACCAAGCCAGTGAGCCATATCACTACCCTTCATGCTTTCAACCTTCTTACCGTCAACCATGTAAGCCAAACCCTTACGAGTGAAACCTGGCTCGCTAACGTCGCCACCCCATGCTACTGTGTAGCCATTCATGACAGCATTATCAATGATACGCATCATCTCATCCATTGGGAGGTTATAAGACAATGGGAAACGCCAGTTGTCCTGTACCTCAACAGCAAACTGTGAGTAGAATGGGTGATGTGTGTAAGAAGTAATGGTTACATAGTCACTCCAGTTCAAACCAAGGCTTGCAGCGAAGCTCTTTGGAGTGTACTGCTTGCCTTCGTAAGTGAATGTCTCTGGACACTTGCCAAGATAAGCATCGAGGATACCCTGCAAGCCCTGCTTCCATTGACCAGAAATCTTGTTTGCCTTGTTGCGTGCAATACCATTTACATATGGCTCTAACAAAGAGAAGAACTCATTGAAGTTGTTCAATGAATCGCCATAGAGTGAGCCTGGGAATGGCATAGCACTTTCTGGACAAATACCATAAGTCTCAAGGGTGTGCAATACATCGTATGCAGAACCACCTTGAGCAAACTGGCAATCACCATGGAAGCGAACAACCTGAATAGCGCGCTCCATGTATGTCTTGTTAGCAACGAAACTCTCACAGAGGTCGTATGTCTTACCAGTCTTCTTCAAAATCT
>ERZ773180.1045-NODE-1045-length-14611-cov-4.293075_pt1 | contig 14611 bp, 10 predicted proteins | sample MGYA00511080_ERZ773180 | MGnify/ENA primary metagenome ERZ773180 (study PRJEB29015, sample SAMEA2738175) | human oral metagenome | biome: human oral; feature: human-associated habitat; material: saliva | place: China | collected 2178 ...
CTATGTTTCAAATACTACTCTAAGTGATAAAACGTTTTATCACTGTGAGATTTCTGGAAATTTCTTTCACGGAAGACTTTTGAGGTGTCTTTCGATCAGCAAAACGATCCCCCAACAGTACCCAACAGTACCCACGATGCCGAAATTTGCCCAAAATGGTGCCCAAGTGGTAAAAAATGCGTTTAGTTGGAGATTTCATTTTTCTGCATACAACGTTTGGCCAGATAAAAGTTTTTGGTGCGGTAAAAAATCGTCTTAGTTGGAGATAAATCAGCTAATTTTCATTTTTCATTTCCAACTAAACGGGTTTTTTACCTTTTTCGGCACATAATTTTGAGGCCAAAAATTACGTATTCATAGAAATGAATTTAATAGTGTAATTATGCAGAATTTTGATTAGCGACCCAAAACACGCACGCTATTCTTCTCAATCATGCGCGGCTCAAGGATTATTTGGATTGAAGCGCTATCGTCCACCGTATCATCTGCGTTTTTCTGACCTGCTTCGTCACCCTTCGCAGCAACATAACCTGCGGCGCCAACATCCGCCCCGCGCTCGCCCAGACGACGGAACATAATCGAAAGCGCAGCGTCAGAAAGTTCATCAACATTTTGCTCAATCGAGGTCAGCGCCGGCTCAAACAGTGCGTCTGAAATGCTGTTATCGTATCCGACAACGGAATAATCGCGCGGAACATGCAAGCCGCGCTCATACAGGTAGCGCAATAGCCCAAGCGCAATGTTGTCTGACGTCGCAACAACAGCCGTAGTGTTCACGCGAATCAGCTGCTGAGCTGCAAGATACGCATCAGGAATGTAATAATCGCTGGTCAGCACAAGCGACTGATCTAGCTCCAGGCCCTTCTCGCCAAGTGCGCGAACGTAGCCGTTGAGGCGGGCGCAGCCGGTGTTGGAAGCGGTGTTAACCATGCATGCGATGCGGCGATGACCGTGATCTAACAGGTATTTTGTGGCCAGATAGCCGCCAAGCTCGTTGTTGAACGTGACTTTGTCGCAGTCGAGCGCGTCGATGGTTCGGTCCACCATGACGTATGGCACGGGCAGCTGCTCCAGGTCGGCGATGAGCTGCTTTGAGGCTTCTACCTCGTCGGACGTGATGATAAAGATGCCGTCGGCGCCGCGATTGACCAGCAGTCGCACAAGGTCCGCGTCGTTTGACGTGCTGTTATCCGAGTTGGTGATGAACAGCGCGTACCCGCGTCGGCGGCACTTCATCTCCAGCATCTTTGCAAATGACGAGAAAAACCGGCTCTCGATATTCGGCACGATCAGCCCAAGCGTCTGCGTATGCTGCGTGACCAGGCTTCTTGCGATCTGGTTGGGAATGTAGTGCTCGCGGCGGGCAACGTCGAGGATGCGGCGGCGGTTCTCGTCGCTCACGCGCACCGGCCGGCCGTTCAGCACCAGCGAAACCGTGGCAGGCGACAGCCCCACCTCGCGCGCAATCGTTTTTAGGGTGACTTTTTCTGCCACGTTACCTCGCAACTTGCCCCGTTTGTCGTTGTTGCTTAAGTATAATAGTCGAGAAACCCCTGCGGCTGGTCGTCCGCCAAAAGCCTAGCCTTGTCTCCACACGACAACCGCATTCCGAGAGGACGCGCATGAACATCACACCACAGGAGATTGTCGAGACTCTTGCCATGGTCAGCGAGCAAAACCTTGACCTGCGTACTATTACGATGGGTATCTCGCTCAATAGCTGCGCAGACGAGGACCTTGACCGCATGTGCCAGAAGGTCTACGACCGCATCACGCGCCAGGCCGAGCACCTGGTGTCCGTGGCCGAGGACCTGGAGCGCGAGTACGGCATCCCCATTGCCAACAAGCGCGTTTCCGTCACTCCAATCGCACAGATTGCGGCATGTACCTCGGCGCAAGACCTGACCCCGCTTGCTCACACGCTTGACCGCGCGGCCGAGACACTAGGTATCGACTTTTTGGGTGGCTTCTCGGCACTGGTTCACAAGGGTCTTGGCGACGCTGATCGCCGACTCATCGCATCCATCCCCGAGGCGCTGGCCACCACATCGCGCGTCTGTTCCTCGGTAAACGTTGCGTCTACGCGCGCAGGCATCAACATGGACGCCGTCCTGCTCATGGCCAAAACCGTGCTTGAAGCCGCTCGTCGCACCACCGATATTCAGTGCTACGGTGCCGCTAAGCTGGTCGTTTTTGCCAACATGGTGGAGGACTCCCCCTTCATGGCCGGCGCGGTCCACGGCAGCGGAGAGGCGGACGCCGTCATTAACGTGGGCGTTTCTGGTCCTGGCGTCATGGCTGCAGCCCTCGCCGAACTTCCCGACTCCGCAAACCTCATGGACGTTGCCGAGAAAATCAAGCAGACCGCATTCAAGATTACCCGCGCGGGCGAGCTGATGAGCCGCGAGGCTTCAAGGCGCCTGGGTGTCGAGAAGGGCATCGTAGACCTCAGTCTTGCGCCTACCCCAGCAGCTGGCGATTCCGTCGCTAAGATTCTGGAGCTCATCGGTGTTGGCGAATGCGGTGGCCCCGGAACCACCTGCGCGCTTGCACTGCTTAACGATGCTGTCAAAAAGGGCGGCGTCATGGCGTCGTCCAGCGTTGGCGGTCTGTCTGGCGCATTCATCCCGGTCTCCGAGGATGCGGGCATGATTCGTGCAGCTCAGGATGGCGCGCTTTCGCTCGAGAAACTCGAGGCAATGACCTCAGTGTGCTCCGTTGGCTTGGACATGATTGCTATTCCTGGCGATTCCTCCGTAGAGACCATCGCGGGCATCATCGCAGATGAAATGGCTATTGGCGTCATTAACACCAAGACCACGGCGGTCCGTGTTATCCCAGCTATCGGTTACAACGAGGGCGACGTCCTGGAGTTTGGTGGCCTCTTTGGATCCGCACCAATTATGCCGGTCAACCAATTTGCGGGCTCCGTGCTTGCCCACCGAGGCGGTCGCTTCCCCGCTCCACTCAATTCGCTCAAGAACTAGCAAAAGAGCCTCCACATCTGAGGCTCTTTTTAGTTGCAGGTTTTATGCGCTTGCGACTCAGTGCTCGCCGTGCTCGCCGTGGTCGTGCCCGTGCTCGTGGTGCTCGTGTCCCTCGTGGTCGTGCCCGTGCTCGTGGTGCTCGTGGCCCTCGTGGTCGTGCCCATGCTCGTGGTGCTCGTGGCCCTCGTGGTCGTGCCCATGCTCGCAGTGTCCGTGCTCGTGGTCGCAGTGCTCATGCACGCAATGACCGTGCTCGTGGTCGCATTGCGAGTGATCGTGCTCGTCAGCCAAGTCCGACTGCTCATGCCAGAACGCCGGCACAAACACCTCACGAAGTCCATGACGCAGCAGGTCGCGGCCGATAAACACGCACCTGGACTCTTCCTGAGGTTCGTCACCCGTAATCGCCCATGCGCGCTCTACCAGGTCAAACTTGACCCACTGATTACCACAAGGCAGCGTACCCTTTGCGCGAGCAAGCTTTCCAAAAACGCCAGCCGAAGCTGCATCCAGAAGCCAAATCAAATGTGATGGACTTGGAAGCTCAGCGTGAGTCAGCGCCATAGTCTCCAAGTCGGGACCTTCATCCTCCTCGCTAGCTGCGTTTGCAAGAACAGAACCGTCAAGCGCGCGAGTCAGAAGACCATTCCACCACTCGTCGGGAATATCAGCATACGAAGATTCGGCGATAACCTCTGCCTGCGGATTCATCTCTGCCGCAAGCTGCTTAATGGGCTCGGCGGCATCCTCGCTACCTGGAGCAAGCTTGGAAATCACCACGCTCGCGGCAGCACTCAGCTGATTGTCAAAAATCTCTGGAAAATCGGTACGCTGATTCTGCCACGAAACGGCATCGACCACGGTAACCGGCGCCAGCAAACTAATGCGTTCCCAAGCCACCTGATTCACGTTATCAAGAATGCTCTGCAGCTTAGCTACGCCAGTTGGTTCAACAATTAAATACTCGGGGTCGATCGTGTTTGAAATGGTCAGCACCGACGTCGCAAAATCCTGCTTACCCGAACAGCAAATGCAATTCTCGGTAGACTCCCAAACCTTGAGGTCAGAGTCCTGTCTCAGGCGACGCGCGTCAATGTCTGCCTGGCCATATTCATTCTCGTAGATAGCAAAATCACGCCCAGTCCGGCGCACGAGCTCCTGAATGAAGGTGGTTTTACCAGCTCCAAGAAAGCCTGATACAACAAGGATTTTCATGAATACAACCGCTTTCTAAACTCCGTTGGCGCCCACCAGCGCAAAAAGCTGGCGAGAAAAACGAACTTCTCGCCAGCTCAAACATACTAAATAACGCGACCTAGTTGGTTACCTAGTCGATAACAACAACTGGCTTGATGAGGTCGGATGGCTTATCACGCATGGTGAAGAGAGCCTCCTCGAGGTGATCCCAGCCGTGGTAGAGGTGGGTAACCTCTGGGTGAAGGTCCAGACGGCCAGAAGTGACCAGGCTGGAGAGCTTCTCCATGCGCAGACGACCGCCAGGCATGAGGCCACCACGGATGTCCTTGTGACCCATACCAACGCCCCACTCGACGCGAGGAATGTTGACGTAGTCGCCGGAGCCGAGGTAGTTGACGTTACCAATCTTTCCGCCAGGCTTGAGTGCCTTGACAGCGTCCTCGAAGGTCTCGCAGCCGCCGCCGTCGACGCAGACGCGGTCAACGCCCTTGCCACCGGTGAGCTCCATGACCTGCTCCCAGATTGGGCCGTCCTTGTAGGAGATGAAGTCAGTTGCGCCGTAGCCCTTAGCTGCCTCAACGCAGACTGGACGGGTACCAACAGCAATAATGCGAGAAGCACCGTGAAGTGCAGCACCAGCAACGGACATAAGGCCGACAGGTCCAATGCCGATGACCAGGACGGTGTCGCCGAACTCAACGCCAGCCAGCTCAACTGCGTGGAAGCCGGTTGGAACCATGTCGGAAAGGATACAAGCGTCTGCTGGATCCATGCCCTCTGGCATGTGAGCGAGGTTGCCGTCAGCGTCGTTTACATGGAAATACTCGGAGAAAACGCCGTCCTTGAAGTTGGAGAACTTCCAGCCAGCAAGCATGCCACCGGAGTGCATGGAGTAGCCAGCCTGAGCCTCAAGGGAGTTCCAGTCTGGAGTAATTGCAGGAACGAGGACGCGATCGCCAGGCTTGAAGTCCTTGACGCACTCGCCAACCTCAACAACCTCTGCGGAGCACTCATGACCAAGAATCATGTTGTGACGCTCGCCGATTGCGCCCTCCCACAGAGTGTGAATATCTGAAGTACAAATTGCGACCGCAAGTGGCTTGCAGATTGCGTCCAGAGGACCACACTTTGGTGTCTCCTTCTCAATCCAGCCGGACTCGCCGATCTTGAGCATTGCATAACCCTTCATAAAACCCTCCTAAAATCTGTGTTTCTACTGTTGTTTCTGCAGCTGAAACACTAGCCTACCTCGTGGAGGAGCACGCTATGTGCGTGACACTGACGAGGCTAATACACATTTTGCGAAAGCTCGCTGCTTTGTTGCAGCCACAATTGGGTCCTCTCTACAACAAAACGGCGAACACTCGCGAGATACATTTTCAAGTACTTTTTTATGTAAATCTAGAATGAACCCGTGAAAGGTTGAACAGCTTTTCATGAATTTTGGCCTGGCGAGAAATGCGGTTTGCAAATAACGGATATTTGTGCACGTAGACAATGTGAACGCTAACATACCGTTTATCAGACCACCTGCTGAACAAAACTAACGCTTATCGGCGAACGGTTACCGTTCACCGAATCAAAAGGGCAACTGTCCACTTTTCTGTTGTATGCAAACGATGCCGAGTGGTATGAAGAGGCGTCTCAGCAGCTACGCAGGGGCGCTTTGTTAGAATTCTGGTCGACGAGTTTCTCGCCAAATAAACCTCGTCAATGAATCGCTTTGTGGAGAAAACCAGCAGTCAAAAAAGGAATTTGCATGCCCATTGATAACTTACTTAGAGACGCTGGCGTTCACCTTGACTGGCAGTACATGATCTCGTACGCCATCCTGCTGGCTCCAGCGGTTATTCCGGGTGTACTGTTTATTTACTCATTTATCAAGGAACCTAGACAGTTCCGCAATGCACTTTTTCTGTTCGCGGCTCTTGCGTGGTCATCAATTCTTCTGGTGCTGAGGCTGAACAACTTTATCCTTGGACTAATTCTGGTTACTCTTGTACTGCTGACACCATTTCTGACCATTGGTTTCTTGCTGATCAACACCATAGTTGTGGTAAAAAATAACGGATTTTCACTGACATCGATGCTGCCGTTTTTGATGGCTGGATTCCTTGTTCTGCTGATTGCGTCGCCGACCATCGTGAATTATTTTGACCCGGACGTTCGACACATTATTGTCTTTGTGCTGGGACTTTTTACGCTCGAGGGCCTGTGGTTCTCGTTTACCTTTATGGCTTTGCTGTTCTATTCGTGGGTGTATCGTTTGCTTCCCCGCCGACGCCAATACGATTACATCATTATTCACGGCGCTGGGCTTGACGGTCCGCGACCAACTCCGCTGCTTGCAGGCAGGATTGATAAGGCACTTGAGCTGTGGAATAAGCAGCATCAGCACGGAAAGTTTGTTGTTTCTGGTGGTCAAGGCGCTGACGAGATTGTCTCCGAAGCTCAGGCCATGCGCGACTATCTTCTGGAGAAAGGTGTTCCAGCTGACGCAATTCTCATGGAAGACAAGTCCACTACTACCTGGGAAAATCTTAGGTACTCGCTAGCTGTGATTCGCGCCGACCGTACCTCCGCAGCGGCCGACGACGCGCCTGCTGGCGGATCGGTTACCAGCAACGACGCGCCTGCTGACAGCGAATTCACCACAGCGGTTGTTACCAGCGATTTCCACGTTTTCCGTTGCGCCGAATACGCCCACAACCTGGGCATTAAGGCAGATGGCATCGGTTCGCACACCAAAGGCTGGTACTGGCCCACGGCGTTTATCCGCGAGTTTATCGCAATCACCAAAGCGCACCTCTGGCCCTACCTGGTCATTGGAGGTCTGTACACGTTAATCAACGTGCTCAACTACGCATTCTTCTACCTGGGAATTGTGTAATCTAGGGGCGCTCAATTTTTGCTCCGCGCCTGATTTGCTCCGCGCCTGATTTCCTCCGCGCCGGATTTGCTCCGCGCCTGATTTCCTCAAAGATTCTGTAAATTTTGCCTAAAAGCATCAAAGATTCGGTGGATTTGCCTGATTTCATCAAAGAAACTGTGTCCAAAATACAGAATCTTTGCACTTTTCAGGCTCGCTTTTCAGGCTCGCTTTTCAGGCTCGCTTTTCAGGCAAAGTTTAAAGCGCGTCCGAGTTCGCCCTTTCATGGAGCCTGATTTTCTCGCCATGTCTGAATAATTTGCCGGAAAAGTGCACCATATCTGAGCTGTTTACCGGTTTTTCTCGTCATGTCTGAGTAGATTTACTCAGACTTCATGCACTTTTCAGGCTCGCAATTCCAAGCCTCACTGATAGAGCTCACGCATCACCGCAGAAACCATGTGTTATCTGCGCCAAGTCAAGCTAGAGCCGCAAAACCGTATATACTCGAATGAAGCGTTATCTGGCGAGAAGCCCCGTGTGCTCGGAACTCTCGTGGATCTGCCGCTCGTCGCGGACCCGTCGCTCGACACGGATCCGCCGCTCGACGCCCGCTGCTCGTCACGGACCCGTCGCTCGACGCTCGCCGTCGTTGCCACCTACGACCAGGAAGGAAGCCTGTTGGAGACATTCGAATTTGTGCTCATTGTTTTGACCTGCGTCGCGGCTTCCTCGGTTATCGACAAGTTTCTCAACGTCTCCATCCCCGTTATCCAGGTTGTTATCGGCCTGCTTGTTGCGCTCGTGCTGCCCAGCGTCCAGGAGGTTCACCTGGAATCCGAGCTCTTTATGCTGCTCTTTATTGCCCCACTCCTGTTCAACGAGACGAGAGAAACCAACATTCGTGCACTTCTCCTCAACTTGAACAGTATTTTGTCGCTGGCGATTGCTCTGGTAGTTGTCAGCGTGCTTTCGGTCGGCTACGCCCTCCACCTTATGGTCCCCTCAATCCCTTTAGCTGCGGCGTTTGCGCTGGCCTCGGCCCTGGGGCCAACCGACGCAGCCACCGTTACCGCGCTTAAGTCCAACATCCACCTGACGCATCGCCAACAGACGCTTCTCTCGGGAGAGTCCTTGATTAACGACGCATCCGGTGTTGTTGCATTCCAGTTCTCCGTAGCTGCGGCCGTAACGGGTGCGTTCTCGCTGGTAGACGCAGCGGGATCTTTCACGGTGCTTTTTGTAGGCGGCGTGGCAATGGGAATTGTCACTGGCTTTGCCTTCTCTGCCATTAACGCAATGCTTGGTAGGTTGGGTTACGAGGACACCGTTGCAAACGTTCTCTATGAAGTACTGACGCCGTTTCTTGTCTATCTTCTTGCCGAAACCTTCCACGTTTCTGGCGTACTTGCTGTTGTAGCGGCTGGCTTGGTGATTGCGCTCCCACGAAGGCAGAGCAATAATGCGCTATTTGCAAGGCAAAAATTGGTCTCAGATTCCACGTGGAAAGTCATCAGCTTCCTCATCAACGGTACCATCTTTGTCTTCCTAGGAATGCAGCTCCCCCTTGCCGTGCTTCCTGGCACCAACGGCGGCCTCAATATCCTGCAGATTCTAGGACTTGTTGTCGTGATTACCCTGTTCATGCACGGTGTTCGCTTTGCGTGGCTCTACGCGCTGGAAACTCATAAGCTCCACAAGGGCGGTCATCTCTGCACCGGAAAAGACGCCGTCGACGGCGAGAATGACCTCGCAGGTAGCAGCTCCGACGCAGGTAGCAGCTCCAACGGCGAGAAACCCGACCAGCCGCTCGCTGAACTGGTCTCGGAGCAAACCTCGAAGCAGATCGCTGAGCAACCCAAACCCACGTGCGCCATAAAACCCATCTCAATCACGTCGGCCGAGGTCATCAAGAACGTGCTGGTTACCACTATTGCAGGCGCAAAAGGTGCGGTAACGTTGTCGATTATCCTCACCTTGCCTCTCACAACCCAGTCTGGAGCAGCGTTTCCGCAGAGGGATCTGCTGATTACCATCGCCGCCGGCGTTATTCTCGCCACATTGCTTTTGGCGGACAATCTGTTGCCCGTGCTATCAAAGTCCCCTGAAACAGACTCTGACCTGCCCGTACGTCTCCATAAGGGAGAGATTGCTGTTTTGGAAGCAACGCTTGCAGAGCTCAGGAGTTTGCTGCAGTCGGAAAACGCCAATGCAAAGTATTTACCTGCACTTCGTTTGAATATTGCGCGCTACACCAATCGCCTATTTGCGTCTCACTTTACGGCGCCTAACTCAAGCAAGCTGATAAAAGAGTTGGTACTTCACGGAACCGAGGTTCAGCAGGAGTGCCTTGAGCAACTGCACGAGCGCCACATCAAAACAAAAAATCCCATTCCGTGGGATCAAATTGTCGATGACATTACTTCAATCCGCAGGTCAGTAGGCTATTACGGACCCATCGCAAACATTGCTGCAACAACAAACCACCGCTCGCGGATTGCCGTTGCTCTTCACGAGCTTAAGCTGGCAGCGCAGCGCATCATCGACGGCGAAATCAGGCACCTTGAGGACGCAGACCAGTCCTACTACCAGGCGTGTTTATACGCACTTGAGATGGAATACGCTGAGCTTGATGACCTGGAACGCATTGCTAACGGTGACGATGAGAAGCTGGCGGTCATCGCATCTAATCTGATGATTGACCACGAGTCGGCGATTGAGTCCATTTGGGGCCGTATCAACATCAATGATGAGCATGGCTCCAGCACCACCCAAGTCTCCTACCTGCTGCCTTACAACCTGAGCTCACACAAGATGTCGCCTCACTTTAGGCAGCAGATTGCGGACGCTCGAAAGTACGCCGACGACGTGGCAGAAAACGCCCTGCGCATTGAGTTGGACCAGATTTCGCGCCTGCAGTTTGAGGGTGTCATCGACCGCGAGGTTGCCTCTCACCTGCGCGAAAACGTCTACTACCTGCAAATGACGTTGAGTGAGTAGCATGAGCGCTACGCCAGATACGCACCCCACCGCCGACACGGCTACGCGCCCCATCGCCTCGCACCCCGCCAACCCCGTGGCGAGAAAAACAATCATATCCGGACTTTCCATCCACGCGCAGATGTCCTCTGTAGCAGGAGCTCCTATTGTCTACCTCCTAGGTGACGTGGCCGACAACTCCCCCGTTCAGGTACCTGAAGGCGTCAGCCTAGTGAACGTTGGCGTTGACCTGTGGGAAGAGAACTTCTCGCCCTGGTGTGCCCCGCGCGTTTTTGCCAAGGGTCCCAACTTTGGCGACGGTGCCCAGAAAACGCTCGATACCCTTATCAACCAGGTCATCCCCTGGACGGAGTCGGAGCTCACCGAGCCACCGGCGTATAGGATGCTTGTGGGATACTCGCTTGCAGGCCTATTCAGCCTCTGGGCCGGCATATCGCAGCAGGTTGCACGCGTCTGCCAGTCCGACGACGTCCCGTCGCAGCCCGGCCCGTCGTCGCAGCCTTACGCCGTTCCCACCCCAACCTTCCAGCGCATCGGAGCTGTCTCGGGATCATTCTGGTTCCCAGGCCTTCTGGACTACGTAGATCAGCAGCTCAGAGGAGGAGCGGTCGGCCTCACACACGCCTATCTTTCTCTGGGTGACCGAGAAGCACGAACCCCCAATCCACAGATAATGCACGTGCGAGAAAACGCCGAACTTCTCGCCAGCAAACTGGAGAACGCGGGGATAACCTCGACGTTTGAGCTCAACCGCGGAAACCACTTCCAAAACGTTGAGGGAAGAATGCAGAAAGCCCTAGACTGGCTGGTCAAATAGGGTAAGATTCTTCAGAACGCACGTATCCAGAGAGGTTTTATGCCCAACCAAAAGCAATTTGACAGCAAAACTGAATCGCCCAACGCAGCCTCTGGCAAGCAATCTGACTACCTATTTGCGCTTATTCTTTCCTTAATCTTTGGAATTTTTGGCATTCCGCAGTTCTATCTCAAGGGATGGAAGTCGGGGCTTACCAGGCTTGTTGTAAACGCAGTGCTAATCGCTGGCGCATTTGCCCTGGCTCAAATACTTGCGTTGCCGTCTCTGCTTTATTACCTTCTACCAGCAATTTTCTCGCTTCCGGTTATCGAGAGCGCGCTCAACCTCATTTATGAAGACCCCAGCGCTTCCAAACAACTCGTAAAAGGCAAGCTCAAACCGCGCAAGCGATACGCTGGAAAACAGAAGGCTGGAATCGTGCTTGCCTCGTTGACGGTGGCGCTCTACTTTAGCGCCGCGCTCACGCAACCGCTTCCAACTACCCTATCTACCACGGGATCTTCGGGCCAACAAACCGCAGTTCAAGCGCCTGGCCCATCGTCCCAATCAGACACCGGCGCATCATCCACTACCACGCAGACCAGCGCAAACGTAACTATCAAGTTTATCGACGTTGGCCAGGGAGAAGCCATCCTCATTGCACTTCCCGAGAAAACCATGCTCATCGACGCAGGCCCCACAGGATCTGCTCCAAAAATTGCCCAAGTGCTCCAAGAACTTGGCCGAAACAAGATTGATTACCTGGTAGCCACCCATCCCGACGAAGATCACATCGGCGGCATGGCGGACGTCATTTCCAACACCCAAATTGGGACCATTTACGCACCAAATAAAACAAACAACACGGCAACATACAGAAAGTTTCTGGCCGCTATCCAGAACAATAACCTGCAGATAACCCTTGCCGAGGCGGGCACCATCATCGACCAAATTGACAGCTACAAGCTAGAAATTCTCTGGCCCAAAAAAGACGCAAATTTCCCCGAAACCAACGATTACTCGATAATCATCAAGCTGACCGTTGGCAACAAAACCTTCCTCTTCACGGGAGACGCGCCCACAAATGCCATCTTGAACTCCAATCCAGGTCACATTGACGTGCTCAAACTTTCGCATCACGGCTCCCGAACAGGCACCACCGAGCAGCTGGTCCGCAAGCTCTCGCCCACCTACGCCATCCTCTCGTACGCTGTGGACAACCCCTACGGCCACCCCATGCAGTCGGTCCTGAACGCCCTCCGCAAGCATTCCGTTGAGGTCTGGGGCACGGGCGCCAACGGAACCATTACCATTACCTGCGATGGTACAGACATTGATATATCTGGCGAGAAACCCGGCACGGTTGTAGCTCCTACCTCACAAGAAAAATCTGGCACGTCGTCGAAATCGAGGACCAAGTAATGAAAGCAATCATTGATCGATTTGAAGACAACAATCTTGCCGTGCTTGAACTAGACGATCAGCCAGGCAATATGCTTACCGTTTCTGTCGATGAGCTGCCAAGTAATGCTTGCCAGGGTGACGTTCTTTACTACCAAGACGGCTTGTGGACGCTAGCCGAGGAAGAAACCGCCCAGCGTCAAAGTGAGATTGACGAGCTGTTCAACTCTCTGCTTGCGCATGACAATGACGTGCCAACCGAATAATCCCAGATAAAAGTAAAAATATTCGATTTTAGAATATTTATAAAACTGCACATCAACCTATAAATATGCGATTTTCGCATATTTTGTAATACACCCATCTACCTGCATAAATAAAAAAGACGTCTTGTCGAGAAAGACGTCTGTGTAAGGCACTTTTATTCAAGAAAAATGTGGTATATTGCATATAACACCGGCGCGCATCCTCGCTCTGCAGAGAGAGAGGGCACGCCATCTTTCTTTATAGAGCCACGATAGCCGCAGCCATTCTCTTCTCACCTTCAGCTAGAAGTACTCGCATCGTCTAACCCTATCGAATCCAGCCATTTTTGCACTTCACTAAAAGTATACGTGCCTTTCACTGCCAGCCCTGGTATCACACGAGAAGTACCGCACTCCCTCTTGTACTCCTCAATCATGTTGCCAAATCCTCCACCGCCATGCGTGCAGAACGGAATGACTGTCTTGCCAGTCAAATCCGTTGCCCGTAAGAACGAAAGCACCGGAGGGGCAAATGTTTTTAGCCAGTTAGGCGATCCTATAAAGACAGTATCAAAGTCAGCGATATCTGTATCGTATTGCATCAACGCAGGACAAACGCCCTTTTCTATTTGAGCCCTAACCTCTTTTACCGCCGTGTTATACGAGAAAGAATAGGGGTCTTGAGGCTTCAGCTCCAGCAACTCGGCATCTGTAATCAGCGCAATATCCTCCGCAAGCCTTCTTGTGATGCCGGAATACGAATAGTACACAATCAAAGACTTCATGTAAAAATCTCCACTACCGGCCGAGAAGAACGTGCTGTTGCAGCATTACGTCGAATTTTTTGACACAAGTATAGTTGATAGGATTGCGCAGCCGACCGTTTTCTTACAGCAAGCATATGCTACAGTGAAACAAAAGCATCCCGGCTATCCCCCTTGTGGGATGACTGAGGTGCTTTTTTGTTTGTACTTGCGCAGTCGACCGGTTTCTCACAGCATGCATATGCTACAGTGAAACAAAAGCACCCTCGCTATCACAATTTATGGGATGACCGGGGTGCTTTTTTGTTTGTGCACATGTAAATCAAATCCATGCTAAACAAAAAACCGCTCTGAAGCGGCTAATCACAACGGCTAGGATTTGCACCTGGGTCATCTCCAACAAGGGCTCTGCTAATTGTGCTACTTTCCGCTTACGCAATTCTACATTCCCTCAATATAATGTTAAGAAAACAGCTTATGACCAGCGTTTTCCAAGGTTTGTGCATCTGCGCTGTTTAGCTATCAGTTAGAATGTCACTGCGCCGAAACAATGACTTAAATCAACGAAATTAGGTATAATTAAATCAAGGAGCGAGCAGCCCGCGTACAACTGCGCGAATTTGCACTCGCTCTTTTATTTGTACACATTTACCAATTTCCCTATTTTCGGCTATTGAGCTTGTGCGTTTAGTTACCAGTCAGAATGTCACTGTACCAAAACTTCTTAGTGGCAAAAGACTGAAAAATGTCAATTAAAAAAACTCGCTTAATCCATATCAAATAGAATAAGCGAGTTTTCTTAGTTCAATTATGCCCAATTTTGTTGATTTAAACTACTGAATAGTGGCTTTTTATATACGCAATCGTTGCAGAAAAGCGATACCTACCTCGTAGCAGTCAGAATGTCACTGCGCTAAAACAAGTTGTCGGTGACCCTGTACCTGGGTATACTATCGATGCAGGAACATTCCAGCGTTTGTTGCAGTTGCGTAAGGACGACAGTGAGAAAAAACTGCTAGAAGCTTTCGAGAATTTATTGGGGGTGCGCATTGAGCATTTACGCTGAGGTCGAGGAAAGATATAGGAAACTCAAGAAGTTTCCTGACGACTTCAATGGGTATGAAATAATCTTAAATACCTTGGACGAGACTGAGCGAAAGCTTTGGCGCGCAGAATGTTTTTTTAGGGAAGAATTACTCCCTCAGAACTACCAACGCCCTGACTTCGAGCAGTTCTGCGAGAGAGAAATCATGAAACGCTTTGCTAAAGAGGAAGCGGCGCGAAGTACTGCTTCTGCCTAAACACCTTTATTAAGCTTTGAGATTTCAAAGCCACCCAAAAGGGTGGCTTTA
>ERZ773180.1048-NODE-1048-length-14572-cov-31.725150_pt1 | contig 14572 bp, 8 predicted proteins | sample MGYA00511080_ERZ773180 | MGnify/ENA primary metagenome ERZ773180 (study PRJEB29015, sample SAMEA2738175) | human oral metagenome | biome: human oral; feature: human-associated habitat; material: saliva | place: China | collected 2178 ...
CGCGGGCGACCTCGTCAGTACTAATGCGTGACATGTGTGGCATCCTACCCGTATGACCTTTTCACAGCGACGCCAACTCACCAGACAGACGTGGTCTGTGGTCAAAAAAGTAGGTCTTGCGGTGGCTGCCGCCCAGGCGGCGGCTATCGTGACCGTTCATGCGATTGACCGCATGCGCACCGCCCGTATTCCCGGCGGCGTGCACGGTTTCCCGACGCTACCTCCCGCCGACACACCAATCGGCAACACCGTGGCACGCACGTACACGGAGGGAACCTCCCTGTACGCGGACATGCTGGAGGCTATTGAAGGGGCGACGCATCACATTTATTTCGAGACTTTTATTTGGCGCTCTGACTACTGGGGGAAGCGGTTCAAGAATGCGCTGCTCGCGGCCGCACGGCGCGGTGTCGAGGTGTTTTGCGTGTGGGACGGTTTCGGCGTCCTGAACCAGGATCTGCGTTTTTACCAGTTCCCTGACATGCCAAACCTGCACGTGCGTAAGTTCCCGACCCTGCGGTCGGGTTTCTTTACGCTGAATATTCGCCGCACAGGCCAGGATCACCGCAAGATCCTGGTAGTCGACGGCAACGTCGGCTTCGTAGGTGGCTACAACATCGGCGATCCCTTCGCGAACGAGTGGCGTGACACGCACGTGCGTATTACAGGCGAAGCCGTGTGGGAGCTGGAGAACGGTTTCGTTGATTTCTGGAACCATTTCCGGCCCGTTGCTTCTCCGTTTTTGCCCGATCAGGGTGCGCGCGCGTGGAGCGCGGACGTGACCGCGCAGTTCAACCTGCCGCATTCGCTGCTCTATCCGATTCGAGGCATGTATATTGACGCGATTGAGCGAGCGACGGATCGCGTGCTGATTACGACGGCATATTTCATTCCGGATCACGAGATTTTGGTGTCCCTGATTGCCGCCGCGCGCAGGGGCGTTCGCGTCCAGGTTTTGATCCCAGAGTTTTCGAATCACATCATGGCGGACTGGGTGGCGCGCCCCTACTACGGGGAGTTGCTGCGCGAGGGCGTGGAGATCTGGCTCTACCAACACGCGATGGTGCACTCGAAGACGATGACGGTGGATGGGCGCTGGTCGACGATTGGTACGGCGAACATTGATCGCCTGTCGATGCGTGGCAATTACGAGGTCTGCCTGCAGTTCTATTCGCGTGAGCTGGCCGCGCGCATGGAGGAGATTTTCGCGAACGACCTGACGACGGCCCGCCGCTTGACGATTGACGAGTGGGAGAAGCGCTCGTGGCTCACCCGCGTCGGCGAGGTGCTCCTGGGTCCCTTCGAGCCTCTCGTCTGAGTACCCCGCCCCGGCCTCGTTACAGGCCGACGGCCGCCAGGCCTCCCTCGAGGAGGTCCGCAAACTGCTGCTCGGTGATGACGGGGACGCCCAGGGCCTCGGCCGATGCCAGCCAGATCATTCTTGGGATCCACGCTGTTCCGCTTCAACGTCTTCACGAAAAGCTTCACGTTCGTAGTCTTCGGCCAGGCCCCAAAGAATTCCAGCGGTACGCGGCCAACGCGCATTCATTCTGTGCGAATGCTCTCGGTAGCGCTCAGCGAGAGCAACTTCCTGTACACCTCCATCGAAGACTCCACGACTCGACACACCTCTACGGTTAAGACGTCCCCTGATCATGCCTGCCTCCAACCTCGAGTTTTTCAATGTTTCGAGAATGACTCGTACTTCCTCTGCTGGCCACGTGCCGTCCTTGCCATCAGGGCTGCAGGCTAGAACCTCACCAATCTGTCCGTCATAGTCACGTTCGCAACTATCAGCATTAAAGCGCGTTCGCACACAATTCACCCATTTTACAAGATGCTCACCGTCGATAGACCCATCGTCACGGAGCCCCGGTAAGTACTGCCAGTTGTTCAGTACACTCCAACACCTCTGCTTGTATACACTTCGCAACTCCTCAGGAATGCGTTTGTCGTCCGCCGAGTAGACGGACTGAACAAGACTGACAAAGTTATCCGGATCATTTCCCAAAAAATGGTAAAGTGCTTTACTCGGCTCATGGTGAAATACGTAGTCGAAAAATTTAAATTCCAACACCGGAAGAGCAGAATTCTCAAAATCCTCCTGTTCAAGCCACTTAAGGAGTTCGGCGACGTTAGAACTAAGAAACGAATCACCCAGATGGTTCGACGAACCACCAAGTCTGGACAAAGCTTCCACGACCTGTGAGACAGCCAAGTCCTGTCCTTCATACAGCATCCATCCAAGAAGATTAATCGCTCGAGCATAAAATCCCTGCTCCAGAAGATGCCCAACCCCTTCCGCCCTGTTCTCATCTTCTATCGAGACGACGCTGATATTCTCCCAGTATGCCTGTACCAGAAGATTCCCAAAACTACCAACTACTTCCCAATACTCTTTCTCCGCGGGCAATGCAGCAACAAAACGCTGTTTACACTCCAAAGAAAGCGAATCAGACTTCAAAATAGAAAAAGCCCATTCTGAGTTTTGCTTTCGCGCTATACTTCGAATGTAGGCAATTGCCGCCTCTCGGAGCGCAGACGACTCCCCTTCCAACCACATAAACATTTCAGAGTCTATCGCAGAAGAAGAGAAATCTGCGAGCAACTGCCCTACGCAGTACGGATCTTTCACATAGCCTACAAGAACACTAAGCTGATCCAGGCCACCACTCAAAACAACGACAATCGCTTCAGCCCTTTTCTCACGAAGGGCATCCGAGAAACCTGAGTCCCACATTGCGAGTCCATCAATCGAAATCTCGATCTCATCAGTGAAAAGCCACGCAAATCTACGAGGGTCATCACAAGGCTCCATATCGGACATGACATCAATGATTGTTTGAAGATCCTCTGCACTGAGCACCCTTGATGCTTGCGAATGCGTTTGATGACGGCAAACAAAAGTCACAGCGTACAAATAGACCTCTAGCACCTCATCAGCTTTCCAATTCGATCGATTTACTGCATTCCGAAATTCTTCAACTAGCATAGAACGATCATCGGGAGAAACATAGTCAAGCACTCCGAGCAAACTCATCCAACGATCTGCAGCACATTCCGCAAAACAGACTGCTTCTATAAGAACTTTACGGACATACTCACCCCTTTCCCCCTCTGACGTCTGTCGCTTTTCGACCTGCCAGTCACGGTATAGCGGCTCGTAAGGCACAGGAAAAACCTGTTCCGACAAAAGCACTTTTTCCAGAAGTTGCCAACCGACATTCGAATACTCTTCAAGAGCCCACTTGAGAACTGCGACTTTATCATCACAATCTCCTGCACTAAGCTTCGCCCAACCAACAAGAACTTTTACTGAGCTATTTAAACAAAGTTCAGCTTCTTTGTTATCAGGAGCCAAATTGGCGAGCTTCACCAGCAATCGCGCTGCGCGCCCAAAACTAACGCGAGACCAACACAGACATTCCAATGCAATGAGAAGGTCATGGATCGAGGATGACCAACCAAAGAAGCTAGACTTTTCTCTACGAAACAAGCAAGCGGTCACGGGTTCGCCTCTGCTCAGGTCGTTTTCAATGAATTCTAGAAACACACTCGGCGAAGCCTCTGCAATGAGCGGAAGAAAGGCAGAGAGGCGGAGTAGAACACATCCAGTATCGTCCTGGAAGGCAGAGTTCAGCAGATTAGCGACGATACTGTCAATTCGATTCGATACGCTCCCCGCGCGCATCGGCACTGCATCGCATGTCGCGGCAGCAAGGGCAAGACCACGTGCACAATGCTCACGCAAATCAGACGACACCGGTGGATGTTCACCTCTAAGCTGCGCAAGGACTAACTCCGCGAAGGACAATCCTTCCATTGTGTCTTCGCAAAGTAGTACACGTTGTACATACTCATCCCACCTCACCAAGTATTCTTCAGTCAATCGCGGCAACAACAGCTTCGCCGCATTCAGTGGATCAACCAACCGCCACACTCCTCCAGACATCACGAAGGGCGGATCTAAGGAATACGTATCGATTAGCTCTTCCAACGCTTCATTGATCTCGTCTTCTCCGACTCCGATAAACTCTGCTATATTCCCCAAATCATCTGAATTCCACGCCTCCCACGCTCCTACCAGGACTAAAGGGCCAGAATCTTCGTAGCGATTTTGCCCCGAGCCCAACCCGAGTTCACTCGCTCACGGGAGAGCGACTGGTAGAAAGTTGCCATGTTTCGTACGGCAAGTCCTGCGAGAGCATATGCTTCAGCACTGTCAATATCCGGCATTTTCAGAAGAACATTAGTACCAATGTCACGTCGAATCTTCGGGAGCACGACGGTGGAGTCAGCCTCATTGCTTATCCAGTTTTCTCCGAGCACCCGAATCACCGTGTGCCCATTACGGTCCGCCAAACGAAAATTTGGATCCTCAAATAGCGGAACCAATATAAGCGAAGACGAACACTCTGTCAGCCGCTGCCATGCCTCACCATTATGCACAGCTAAGGTCTTGTGAAGAGCATCAACGTCACCCTCTTTGAATGCTGCGTACAAAAAGGACAGCGCATCGTCGCACCACGATGCTTGAATTGTAAAGTATGGGCTTCTTTGTTCCAACAGTCGGATCGTCCTCTGCTGCGCCTCTTCACGGCCCGCGACGTGAAACTCTGCTGGAATTTGAGCCTTTGGCTTCAAGTGTCCTTGGAATTCTTCCCACCACGACGTCAGTGTCTGCGCCCCTGAGACAGACTTCCCAAGCTGCTCACTAATCCAATAGTGGACCGCTGGTAGCGATTGAAGCCATCCTTCTAGCCGATGCGCATCGAAGGCTTCTACTGATGCAAATTTCTTTTCGCTGCTTCGTTGCTTCGACCACTCTGCTGCTCCGGCCCAGTTTCTGGGTGTAGCAAAAACAAAAATTTCGTCCGACTTTCCAACGATTTGCTCGGCTCGCTTGTTGTAATCTTCGTCGGCCTTGGATTTCGGATGCCGGTTCGTTCCGAATTCAAAGCGCAGCTCGCCCTCGGGTAAGAATGAAGACCCGTCGGACGTAGCCGTTCCATCCCATCCCGGCGCGGCAGTCCCTTCGCGAGCCCGAATGTTGATGTTCGAGACACCCGGCGTCTGCGCAAGCAGCCTCCGCATGAACTCGGGGAAGACCCCCTTTGCTTCTTGGGTGTCAGCCCAGCCTTCCAAATCTAGCGCGTTGACCAAGAGCGGGTTGCTATCCATATCAGCAACCTACACCGACACGTCGTCATCTGTTGTCTAATCAGGCAGCGGGGTGAAACTATACTGCGTTCATCAACCTCTCAGGCCCATATTCGAGCCCTTCGTATGAGCCCCGGCCTCGTTACAGGCCGACGGCCGCCAGGCCTCCCTCGAGGAGGTCTGCAAACTGCTGCTCGGTGATGACGGGGACGCCCAGGGCCTCGGCCTTGGCGGCCTTCGATCCCGCGCCGGGTCCCGCGACGACGAGCGATGTCTTCTTCGAGACGGAACCCGCAGCCTTGCCGCCGCGCGACGTAATCGCCTCCTTGGCTCCCTCGCGGTCGTAGCCGGGCATCGCGCCCGAGACGACGATGGTGAGGCCCGCGAGCACGTCCGAGGCCGGTTCGGGCGCTTCATCGGCCATGCGCACGCCGGCGCGCGCCCACGCCTGAAGCACCTCCAGGTGCCAGTCGACCGTGAACCAGTCGCACAGGGAGCGTCCGATTTCCTCGCCCACGCCCTCGACGGCGGAGAGCTCCTCGACCGAGGCGGCGCGCAGGGCGTCCATCGTGCGGAATGTCTCCGCGAGCGCGCGGGCCGCCGTGGGGCCGACGTGGCGGATGGACAGGGCGACGAGGACGCGCGCGAGGGGCTGGCTCTTGGCCTTGTCCAGCTCGGCGAGCATCTTTTCGGTGCCCTTGGAGGCGCTGGGCTCGATGGGCTCGAAAACGGTCTGGCCGCGCAGCTTGCGGGGCTTGTACGCCTTCGTCCAGAAGTAGCGGACCTGCTTCCAATCCCCGGTTTCCTCGCCCTTCTTCTTGACGGGTTTCCACACCATGACGTCGCGCAGATCCTGCGCGCGCAGGTCGAAGAGCGCGGCCTCTGTGCGCAGGGCGGGGGCCTGCGGGGCGGGCAGGAGCTCCTCGGCGCGGGTGATCTGCTCGCCGTGGGGCAGCTCGCGGCCACCCTCAAGGGTGAGGACGGTGCCGTCCTCCAGGGTGACGCTGTGCCCGGCAACCAGGGCGGCCGCCACCTCGTCGCGGTCGTTTTCGGGCTGAGTCATGGCGAGCGCGGACTCGTCGCCGAGGCCCTCCACATCCAGCGCGCTGCGCGCGCCCACGTGGGCGAGGCGCTCGGTGATCTGCGCGGGGCACGCGCCCTTGTTCGGGCATCGCAGGTCGACGTCGCCTTCCTTCTCCTGCACGAGCGTCGTCCCGCAGGAGGGGCACTGCGTGGGCATGACGAAGGGGCGCTCGGAGCCGTTGCGCGCGTCCTCGACGGGGGCGACGATCTCGGGGATCACGTCGCCGGCCTTGCGCAGGACGACGAGGTCGCCGATGAGGACCCCCTTGCGGGCGACCTCCTGGGCGTTGTGCAGGGTCGCGCGCGCGACGTTCGAGCCCGCGACCAGCACGGATTCCATGACGCCGTAAGGGGTCACACGGCCCGTGCGCCCCACCTGCACGCGGATATCGAGCAGGCGCGTATGCACCTCCTCGGGCGGGAACTTGTAGGCGGCCGCCCAGCGCGGGGTGCGCGAGGTCGAGCCAAGGGAACGCTGCAGGTCCAGGTCGTTGATCTTGACGACGACGCCGTCGATCTCGTGTTCAAGATCATGACGCTTATCTCCAAGCTCAGCAATACGCTCTTCGATGGCTGAGCGGCCCGTGAGCACGCGGGTGTAGGGCGAGACGGGCAGGCCCCAGTCACGCAGCTGCTCGTACCATCCCATCTGCGTGGTCGGCTCGGTGAAGTCCTCCCCGGCCTCGACGAAGCCGATGCCGTGGGCGACCATCGCGAGCGGGCGCTTGGCGGTCTCTGCAGGGTCCTTCTGACGCAAAGAGCCAGAAGCCGCGTTGCGCGCGTTGACGAAGGTCTTTTCTCCGGCCTCGACGCGGGCCTCGTTGAATGCGGCGAAGTCGGCGACCGGGAAGTAGACCTCGCCGCGCACCTCGATGCGGGCAGGCCCCATTCCGGTGAGGGTTTGCGGAATCGACTTGATCGTCCGGGCGTTAGCGGTGACGTCCTCGCCGACGTAGCCGTCGCCTCGGGTCGCGGCGCGCACGAGTCGGCCGTTCTCGTACAGGAGGTTGATAGAAAGGCCGTCAACCTTGACCTCGGTCGTCATCTCGAGGTCGGCGATGCCGGTGGCCTCGGCCATGCGGGTCTCCCACCCGGCGAGCTCCTCGAGGGAGAACACGTCGTCGAGGGACATCATCTGAGCGAGGTGGCGCACCTCGGAGAATCCGGAGTCGACGCTGCCGCCCACGCTCATCGTGGGTGAGTCGGCGCCGCGCAGCTCCGGGTAGCGCTCCTCAATCTCCTCGACCTCGCGATACATGCGGTCGTAGTCCGCGTCCGAAAGACGAGAAGACTGTCGTAGATAGTATTCGTAACGCGCCGTGTTGACTTGCAAAGAGCGTAGCCTGTGCAAGGTGCGATTATACTTCCTCTGCAGGTCTTGATAAGCGAGTGCAGCGTAAGTTAGTGTTCTCAGCCCATCTGCAACCGATATTTGCGAATACTTGCCGTCGATAGCTCGAGAGCCTCCGCTCTCCCCCAATGATGACGTATGATCGCCAAAACTGCGCGCCAATACACTTAACGAAGACATCAACTCCAGGTATCGCCTATAAGGCCGCTTCATCAAATCGTTAAGCCACACTCGATTCCGCTCAGCTGCAACTTCCGCAGCATTAGCAGCCCTCTGAAGCGCCTCAGCTAACTTCCTATTCTGATCAGGAAGCTCCGCAAGACGGGCTTTAATATCGGACACACGCGAAGAACCAGCATTTGAAAATTGGCTAGCCGATATGCTAGTTGACGGAGTCAACTCAATGAAACGCCGATACGAACTCTCTTCCGAAAGACTAGATCTCACTTGCTGGTGACCATTTACGTTCTCAGCAAGTTCGGTAATTCTCTCAAGTGCAGCAACTATATTCTTGTTGGAGCTTACGTTATTTTTATTATCAGAAGTCCCAGACTCTTCAGAAAATGAACCGCCCACTTTCTGAGACTCTATTTCCACAGAAGCTGAAGCAAAGGTATCAGCGGTCCGAATAATTAATTCTTCATCTTGCGCGAGAAGCTTCTGAAGCAGCCTGTTGGCATTTTCAACATGGGGGCGTTCAGCGTCAGCCCACTGACCAAATGCCAATTCGAGGGCTAGTTGAACCCTCGTACGTTCTGCACGCTGTGTTCCATCCACATCGTGCAAACAGTGAATCTCTAAACATCGAAGAGCCCACTTCATTCTTTTAGAAGCATCATCATACGCGGCGCGTGCCTCCTCGATGCGCGTAACGAGGTCGTTGTAACGGTCGCGTGTCGTCTCGAACATGGAGTCAGCCATGGGGTCCATTCTTGCATTTCGGGCTACAAGCGGACGGGGAGCGAGGCGCTCGAGTGCAGGAGGTGGCCATCGACACACGGGCCTGTGCGGGGTTATCCACAGGGTGTCGGGAGCGCCTCAGGTTATCCACAGGGGCGTGCACGCCGCTTGAAGACGCGAGGCGCCCGCGCGATCGTTGGTGCATGAGCGATTCGGGTTGCCTGTCACGAGCTGCCCTGCGAGCGGACCTCCACCTGGCGTGCGTGGACGGGCCCGACGTGGGGCTCGTTCTCGCGCCCGGTGTGGTTGGCCGCGCCGGGGATGTTCCCCTGTCGTGCGCGAGCGTCGCACGCGAGCACGCCGATTTTTCCACGCGGGATGGGCACGCGCGCCTGCGCACCTTCCCGGGCGCCACGCCGGTCAGGGTCCGCACACGCCTGGGTCCGTGGCGACGCCTCGGGACGCGGGTGCGCCTGGCCGCTGGTCGGAGGGCGCGGATCGGAAGCGACGTCCTTGAGGTGCGGCCCCGGCCTCGCGCGGTGGCCTGGCCGGTCGTCGACCGACGAGGCCGGGGAGCTTTCTCCGCGTCCTCCCTCCTGCGCGGAGCCCCCTTCGTCTCCATCATCGTCATGGGCGTGCTCATGGCCTGGCGCCTGCACTCCCTCGTCCCGGGCGCGCAGGCACTGCGGGTCGGCGCCGCCATCGTCGTCCTCCTCGCATGCGCCTGCGCGTTCGCGTGGGTGAGACGCGCGCGGCAGCGCCGACGCGGGTGGGACGGCGCGGCCCTCGCCCTCGTGCTCGCTTCGCTGCCGGACACGGGCACTCCCCCGGCGTCCTGGCGGGCCGCCGTGTGGCCCGGTCGGGCCCGCGGGCTGGGCTCTCGCGTCACCCTGGCGCCCCTAGCCTCCGCCCAGCCGGGGGATGCCTCCTCCCTCGGCGTCGTCGGCCGGCACGGCGCCGAATGCGCGCTGTGGTGCGCGGGACAGGTGGCCGCCCAGCTGGGAGGGGCGCGAGTCTGGTGGGACTCTCGCTCCCCCGTCCTCCTGGGAGCCCCGGGCATCGACATCCACGTCACCGACCGGGAACAATGCCCGGCCTGTACTCGCGCGTCCGCGAACGAGAAGGCCCCTCCCATCCTCCACATCGGCTACGCGCGACGCATCGCCGACCTGCCCTCGTGGTGCGCGCGCGTGTGCGCCGCCGACGAGCAGCCCGTGTCCGCGCGGTGGTGGTGGACCGTCGCGCGCCCCGATGGGCAGGACGCGCTGCCCACGCGCCTGGACTGGGATCCCTGCGACGCCCAGGGGGCATCAGGCGGCCTCGGCGTCGTCATCGGGCGAGCCGAGTCGGGACCCGTGTCCCTCGACCTGGTCGCAGACGGGCCGCACGCACTCGTAGCCGGCTGCACGGGCTCGGGTAAGTCGGAGGCCCTGCTGGGCTGGCTCGCCTCAATCGCCCACTGTTATTCGCCCGAGCGCGTGCGTTTCATCCTCATCGATTACAAGGGCGGGTCGACCTTCTCGCGCCTGGCCGGCCTGCCCCACACGCAGGCGTTGCTGACGGACCTCGACGCGGGTGCCACCTCACGCGCCCTCGACGGGATCGCCTCGCTCCTCCTGCGGCGCGAGGCCGCGCTCAGTGAGCTCGCCCTGCCCGACCTGGCGGCCTGGGAGCGCGCCCACGAGGCCGATCCCGGGGCCGTCCCGGCCCCTCCCCCTCGTCTGGTCGTCGCAATCGACGAGTTCCGCGTCCTGGCCGACACGCATCCCTCCTCGATGGATGTCCTCCTGCGGCTGGCGGCGCAGGGGCGCAGCCTCGGACTGCACCTGATCGCCGCGACGCAGCGCCCCTCGGGGGCGGTCAATGCGAGCATGCGCGCCAACATGGACATTCGTTTGGCGCTGCGATGCGTGAGCTCCGCAGATTCCACGGACATCCTGGGCGACGCGCGAGCCTCCACCCTGCCGCGCGTGCCCGGGCGTGCGGTTCTGGCGGGCACGGGCACGCTCCAGCTGTCCTACATGGCCGACGTCTCCTCGGTGGTCGCCGGCTGCGCGCGGCGCTGGCCCCCATCCTCCTCGGCTCCGCTGTGGGCTCCCGCCCTGCCCGAGGTCATCGGGTGGGAGGACGTCGACCGGGCCGGGGCTGGCGTGGTCGGCGAGGATGCGGGGCGTGCCCTGAGCGCATCCGGTTCTCACCCCGGCACCAAGGAGGGGTGGGCCGGCCTGGCTCTCGGGCTCGTCGAAGGCATCGAGGCGCACACTGCCCTGCTGTGGGACGGCGGCAGCATTCAGATTCAGGCCAGCGCGCACGAGGCCGACGTGGCCGCCCGCTGGGTCCGTTCCCTCGCCACCAGGATCGCCGGGCACAGGCGCCTCCCCCTGCATGTCATCGGGGAGGAGGAAGTCAGAGGGGCGAGCTCCTGCCTCTCGCCGGGCGACCTCGGCGCCATCGATCTGCTGGAGGGCGTGTGCGAGCACGGCCCATCTGTCCTGGCCGTGACCGACGTCGGCGCCCTGCGTGCCTGCCTCGCTCAGGCCCTGTCGATCCCGCAGGCGGAGGATCTGTGGTCTTCGTTGTTAGCACGCGCCCGACGAGCCGGTGTCATCATCGTGGCCGCCTACTGCGGACGCTTCACCTCCTCGACGGCGGCCATGGGGGCGTTCTCGATGCGCCTTGTGCGCGCCAGGGACGCCGACGAGGCCCTGCACGCGGGGCTCCTTCCCTCCGACCTGCGCGCTCTTGGCGAGGGCCAGGCGCTCCTCGCACGTCCGGGCGAGCCGACCGCGCTGGCCTGCGTGCCCCACGAGCCCGCGCCCATCGGGGCGCCACCCCTGGGCGTGGAGCACCGCTCGCAATTGTTGACCACGCGGGGCCAGTGGCGCATCCCCTCCCCCAGCGAGGCTGCATCGTTGGTCAGTAATTCACAGGCTCCCGCCCTGATCGGACCCGAATACACGCCCGCGCGATGGGAGCACGCCCTCCCATGGATCATCGTCGGCACCGAGGCGCACGCTTGCTCGGTCGAGGCGCTGCACGCAGCGTTGGGCTGGGATCCTCCCCTCATCGACGAGATCATCCCGGAGTCCGCGTGGACTCGTATCACCCGGTGGGACGGGCACAGATTGCTTGCCCTCAACCCCTCGGAGAACGTCATTCGCGCACTCATTCGAGCTAGTCACAAGTACCCGCTATCGATTACAACACAGCCCTGGAATCCCTCCTGCGGCCTCATCTGCGAGGGTGATATTCTAACAACTATCCAACTGACCGCAGGGTCAGTTAAAACCTAAGTCCCATCTTTTTCGCACACCGTGACCAGACACATAGTGACGTCTCCACGTCACTGTCACCCCCACCTTGCGCGACAAACATGGCCAGTGGACACTGACAGACGAATAGACCACATCCCACAGCACACAGTAACGCAAGGAGGACCCATATGGATTGGCGCAGCAAGGCAGCATGCCTGACAGTCGACCCCGAGCTGTTCTTCCCCATCGGGAACACGGGGCCCGCCATCCGTCAGGTGGCCGAAGCGAAGGCCGTATGCCGCGAGTGCGTCGTCAAGGGCATCTGCCTGAAGTGGGCCATCGACAACAACCAGGATGCCGGCGTCTGGGGAGGCATGAGCGAGGAAGAACGCCGCTCCCTCAAGCGCCGCGCCGCGCGCGCACGCCGCGCCGGCTGCTGACGCGCACCGACCACTCACACGACCAAGGCCGGGGATCCGCTCAGGTTCCCCGGCCTCGCTCATTGATCAACAGGTGCGCACCCCGTGCGCACAGCCCCACTGCCCGTCAGGCTGCGTCGAGGTTAATCAAGAGCGTCACGAGGGTGCCACCGCCCTCGCGCGGGGCCCACTCGATGGAGCCGCGCAGCTCGCCGCGCACCATCTGCTGCACGATCTGGGTGCCCAGGCCCGTCATGGGGGTCCCCGGAACAAAACCCACCCCGTCGTCCGCGACCGTCACCGTCATGGACAGCCCCTTGCGCTGCGCGTTCACCTCGATGCGCCCGTCGCGGTCGGCCAGGCCATGCTCGACGGAGTTGGCGACCAGTTCGTTGAGGACGGTCGCCAGCGCCTGGGCCTGGTCGGCGGAGATGGTCCCGAAGTTGCCGGTCGTGATGACCTCGACGCCGTGGTCAGTGGAGGCGATCGCCCCCGCCATGCGCACGATCGTGCGCGCAACCTCGTCGAAGTCGACGGACTCGTCGACGTTTTGGGACAGGGCGGCGTGGACGGTCGCGATGGCCTGGACGCGGCGCTCGGCCTCGGCGAGAGCCACCTTGACGGCGTCCTCGCTGGAGCGACGCGACTGCAGGCGCAGGAGCGCGGAGACGGTCTGCAGGTTGTTCTTGACGCGGTGGTGGATTTCGCGGATCGTCGCGTCCTTCGTCATGAGCTCCTGCTCGTGGCGATGCACCTCGGACACGTCGCGCAGCAGGATGACGGCGCCCAGTCGCTTGCGCCCGTTGACCAGGGGCAGGGCGCGCAGGGAAATGGTGGAGGCGCGCGCGGAGATTTCGACGCGCCAGGAGGCCCGGCCCATGACGACGACGGCCATCGATTCATCGATGAGGGTCCCATCCCCGATCACGTCGGTGATTTCCTGGGCGAGCACCTTGCCCTTGACGTCGTAGCGGATGCCGAGGCGTCGCAGGCAGGACACGGCGTTGGGGGTGGCCTGCTGGACGCGCCCGTCCGCGTCGAGCAGGAGCGCGCCGTCGAGGACGCGAGGAACGCCGTGGGAGGTCACCTGGGGGGTGGAATCGTAGGGGTATTCGCCGTTCGCGATCATCTGGCACAGCGTGTCGGCGGCGGCGGTGGTCCATCCTTCGAAGCCGAGGGACAAGCGCGGGCTGGACAGGTTTTCTTCGCGGGTGACAACGGCGATGATGCGTCCGTCGTGGCACACGGGCACGCAGGTTTCCATCATCGAGTAGGTGCCGGCCCAGCGGGCGGCGGGCGAGCGCACGACCTGGCCGGTCTGGATGGCGCGATGCAGATCGACTTCGCGGGCCGCGGGCAGTCGCAGGCCAATGATGTCGTCGAGGTGGACAGTCGAGGAGGTCGCGGGGCGGCAGTGGGCGGCGGCGATGAAGCGGCCGTCGTCCGCCGGCAGCCACAGGACGAGGTCGGCGGCTGCGAGGTCGGCGAGCACCTGCCAATCGGCTCGAAGCAGGTGCAGCCAATCGAGGTCTTTCTCCGACAGCGGTGTCGACGAGGCTTCTTCAGCTAACTGCATGAGGCTACGCATGGCTCTACTCTAGTGGGAGCGGGGCCACAAGGCTGGCCCGTGGTTGTAAATGAGCGCCGGGCCACGATTCGGCGCCGATATCGAGAGAGGGAAAACCTTGGAATTTAGCCAGTCTGTTACCTACCCGGGCACGGTCGACGAGGTCGTCGCCATGTTCCTGAGCCCGGGCTACCAGGAGCGTCGTTTCGGTTCCTTCGTGGTGGAAGGCTCCTCGTCGGCGGCGGTGGAGGGCGATCGCATCACATTCTCGGGCACGGTTCGTCCCGAGCTCATCCCCTCGGCCGCGTCGCGCTTTGTCAAGGGCGACCTGCGCGTGTCCTTCGTGGAGGAGTGGAAACGGGACGAGGCCGTGGCGCGGTCTCGCTCGACGGTGACCGTGGACGGCGCCCCGGTCTCGTTCCGGGCCGTCTCCGTCCTGTCCCCCTCGACTGAGGGGGCCGAGCGTCACGTGACGGGCGACGTGTCGGTACGCATCCCGCTGCTGGGCGGGCGCATCGAGAAGGAAGCGGTGGCACGCGCCGGGCGTGTGCTCGAGCGCGAACGCGAGCTTGCCACCTCGTGGCTGGAGGAGCACCGCTGAGTTGAGCTTCGCTCTGCGAGGAACACCCGCCCGCCCGGACGACAGACGGCACGCCGAGGGGACACAATAGGTCCCATGAGTGATACCCCTAAGTCCCTGTACATGCAGCGTACGGGCGTGCGTCAGTACGTCGCCCGCAACCAGGACGGCGCCGAGATCCGCATCGGTCACGGCCCCGGTCTCTTCTCCCCCGGCGACCTGCTCAAGCTCGCGATCGCGGGCTGCAACGCGATGAGC
>ERZ773180.1049-NODE-1049-length-14558-cov-4.262222_pt1 | contig 14558 bp, 16 predicted proteins | sample MGYA00511080_ERZ773180 | MGnify/ENA primary metagenome ERZ773180 (study PRJEB29015, sample SAMEA2738175) | human oral metagenome | biome: human oral; feature: human-associated habitat; material: saliva | place: China | collected 2178 ...
AAATCAAAATTATTATTTTCTATTTTTTTAAAAACAGGTGGAAATACATTTTTATGCTCTATTTTAGGCATTATCTTAAATTCTGGCAATTTTTTCCATTTTTCATCATTAAGCTCTATATTTAGAATAAATATTTTTTGCTTTCGACTTTTCATAATCTCACATTTTTTCCAAGAATTCACTGTATCTCTAAAATATATTTCAGGATAACTTTCCAAAGGATGCATATTTGAATCATTTTTAGTAATATAAATATCCATTTCATCATCTAAAAATTGCATTTTATTATTTGTAATTGGATATTTATCAACTAATATTTCAATTTCATAATTTTCAGCTGTATCTAATAATTCCTTTTTCAATAAAGGAGATATATTTTTCAAAAATTCATTGTATTGAATTTTATCATACAAAGGTTCTATTTTTAATTTTTCCAAAAAAATATTACAATACAGTGCTTCTTCTGTATCCAAATAATAATCTTTAATGTATGAAGTTTTTATATTTTCATATATAATTAATTTCCATTTATTTTCAACTTTCAATTTTTCCATTTTTAAATTTATATTTTCAAAATCTAATAATGAAACATAAAAATCTAATTTCCCAATTTTTATCCATCTACTCAACAAATATTCTGCTCTTTCTTTTATACTATCAAAAGAAAAATAATCTCCTATTATTTTATCAATTACTCCATTTGGAAATAACTTTTCATGAAAAATTTTTATAATATAATCATAACAATTTCCTGATTTTTTTGAGCTAACTAAAAAATAATATCCTGTTAAATTTTCATAAACATATTCAAGTCCATTAATTCTTTTTATTTCTGCACTTTTTCCATTTTTCTGCATTAATTCTAAAAAAATAACTGCTAAACTAATTTTTTCCAAACTATTTTTTTCTAAACGTACGAATTGCTTCAATTTAATTAGAAAATCCAATTTATCTGGTAAAGTTTTTTCAAATATATTTAATTCTTCCATCCTTTTACCACCTTATTTTTAAATACTTCTTAAAGATGCTCATAATATTTTCTATCTAGGATAAACCAAATTCGCTTCCGTCAAATTCTCCAAAGTTTCTTCCAAAAATTTTTTCGATTCAAAATTAGCCATTGCCAAGTTTTGATCTAAATAGTTTCCACATTCAATTGCAGTTGCTCCTGGGATTTCGCCTTTAAATTCTGCCATAAATTTGTAAAGTTCTTTCATTAAGTCAATGATGTCTTTTGATTCTAATTTCCCTTTTAAAATTACATAAAATCCTGTTCTGCAACCCATTGGTCCAAAATATACAATTTCATCTTTCCAAGTTGGATGATTTCTTAAAAATGTTGCTCCTAAATGTTCCATTGTATGAAGTTCTGCAATATTTATAACTGGTTCTCTATTTGGCAGCTTCATTCTCACATCAAAAGTTGTGATGTAATTTCCGTTAATTTCGTCAATTCTTGACACATAAATTCCTCTGTTTAATTTTTTATGATCTACTGTAAAACTTGCTATTCTTTCCATATTTTCCTCCATATTTTGATATATTTGATAACAAGGGGTTTTGTCCCCTTGCTTTATGAATATTTACTTTCGTTTATCTTTCCACTTTTAATGAAGATTCAATTAATAAATCTAATGTTTCTGAGTAGCTGTATCCTTTTGAAGCTGTACTTTTTGGCAATAAACTTGCAGCTGTCATTCCTGGTGATGTGTTTACTTCCATGAAATATGGTGTTTCTTCGTTTACTACCATAAAGTCAATTCTTGCAAATCCTTCACATTTTAGTCCATAATAGCTATCTTGTGCAAATTTGTTAATTTCAGCTTGTACTTTTTCTGGGAATTCAAACACGTATTCTTTTGCTCCACCTTTTGCATATTTTGATTCATAGTCAAAGTAATCTCCAGCAAGTGCTTCGATTCTTATTGTTGGGAAAACTTTTCCACCAATTACTGGCACACTTATTTCCACTCCATGCAATACTTCTTCAATTAAAGCCTCTTTATCCATTCCAAATACAAGTTCTAATCCTTTTTTCAATTCTTCTTCAGTTTCCACAAAACTTACTCCAATACTTGAACCACCGTTATTTGGTTTTACTATAAGATGATCTCCTAATTCTTTTTTTACTGTTTCAAAATCAACTGTTTCTCCTACACGAACACTTTTCCATTTTGCAATTCTAACTCCGTATTCAGACACAATTCTTTTTGAAAATTCCTTATCCATACAAACCGCACTTGACATTACTCCAGGTCCACTGTAAGCAATTCCAAAACTTTGTAAAATTGCTTGTATTCTTCCATCTTCTCCAAATACACCATGTAAAGCAATGTAAGCAAAATCTAGATTCAAGTCTTTTATTTTTTCATAAACTTCCTTTTCAGTATCAATTACAATATCAAAAACTTCATATTTATCTCTATTTAAATTTGCTACAATTTCACTTCCTGTTTTTAGCGACACTTCTCTTTCAGTCGAAACTCCCCCACGTATTACACCTACTCTTAATTTTGACATTTTTTTCATCTCCTTATTAGTTTATAATTTTATTTATTTTTTATCATTTCAAAATAACTCACAACTTTTTATTTTCAAAATTTATATTTTTCTCAAAAATTAATTTTATTCAAAATCCTCTTTTGTAAATTCATATTTTTTTCTACAAAAATGACATTCCACTTGAATTTTTCCTTCTTCTTCTAAAATCTCATTAATTTGTTCATCTCCAAGTGTTTTCACTGCTGACAAATATTTTTCTTTTGAACAATTACATTTGTACTCAATATCACTTTCTTCCAAAATTTCATAATCTTCCACATAAGTTTTTTTATGTGCTCCGTCAACATCAGTTTCCTCTTCAAAAACCGTAATATCCTCGTACAACAATTCTACAATTTGCTCCAAGCTCATTCCACCGTTTAATAATTCAGTAATACTTCTAATTTGTCTTAATTTATCTTCCAATTTATCAATAAATCCATCTTCTACTCCTGGAAGTAACTGAACCATATATCCACCAGCTTTTTGAATTTCACCATTTTCATCTATTTGAACGCCTAAGGCTACCACTGATTTTATTTGTTCTGAAAGTAAGAAGTAATATGCAATATTGTCAGCGATTTCCTCACTTTCTAATTTTATTACGCCAGAAAACGGATCTTTCAATCCAATATCTTTTATTACTTGTAATGTTCCTTCACCGATAAATCTGATTTTTCCATTTTCATCAGTTATGAAATTCCCATTTTCGTCTATTATTTTAAAAATATCTTCAGATGGATTTCCGCTTACATATCCTTTTACCTCTCCATTTTTCCCTGAAGTTGCTAACATATTTCCAAACGGTCCATCTCCATTTATTTTTACAGTAATTAAATCATTTTCTCCTTTTAAATCTTTTCCCATCATCACAGTCGCTGTCAATAATTCTCCAAAAATTCTCGCTGGTATTGGATCCAACTCATGAATTTTTTTAGCTTCTTTAACTAACTCTGTCGTATCACAAACGAAAAAACGTGCACATTTACTCGTTCCTCTTATTATTCTTGACTTTTTTTCCATTATCTTACCTTTTCTTTCTATAAATTTTTCTTTTTTAATTTTAAAACATAATTTATTATACAATATTCGAGAAAAATAAAAAAGTCTTTTTTTATTAATTCCTTTTTTTGCATAAAAAAACTGCCTTGAAAATTTTACAAGACAGTTAATTGAATTTATTTTTTTGTTATACCGTTTATTTCACCATTTGGAGAAACTTGAGTCGGAGCTACATTTGGACCAGATTTTGGCAATTGAGCGTTGCTTGAATTTGGTTCAGTTGATGATTGTTGTGAATCATTTTCTCCTAATTTATTCAAATTTCTAAATGTCGTATTGAATTTTCCTAATAATACATCGATATTTTCTGCTGTTACATCAATTTTGTAACCATTGCTTGTTTTCTTAACAATAAATTGTGTTTCATTTTTTGATTTTGGAACATCTTTAGATTCCAATTCTTCTTTGAAACTGTCTTCTACAGATTTAGCATTTCCGCTAGAAAATGTGCTATCTAACATATTTTTATAAACTTTCAAAAATACTTTTTCCAGCTATTAAATTTTTATGAATTTTCTTTAAAACTTCTTTAAAATTCTTATCCTTTTCTTCTTTTAATATTATTTCAATGGCAGTTGTAAAAGTTAAACCACTTTTTAACATTATTGCCAGTTCATTAGTAAAAAATAAAATTTTTTCTTTTTTATTTTTCATAGTTGCCTCATTATCTCATCTAAGGAAGTTAAGCCTTCTTTTACCTTGTCCATTGCATCATCAAGTAAAGTTTTAAAATTTTGTTTTATCTCCTTTTTCTGTGCTAACATATCTTTTAAAATATCATCAAAATATATTATTTCAAAAACAGGTATTCTTCCCATATAGCCAGTTCCCATACACTTTTCACAACCCTCAGATGTATAGAATTTTATATCTCTATATTTTTCTTCTGTTAAATTTAAACTTTTTAACTTTTCTTTATAATCTAAATCCTCTTTTTTACAATGAGGACACAACTTTCTAACTAATCTTTGAGATACTACCATCTGCAAAACTAAACTCAATAAATAGCTATCAATCCCTAAATTTATTAGTCTATTTATACAACCTAAGCTATCATTTGAGTGTAGGGTTGAGAAAACTAAATGCCCTGTAAGTGAAGCTTTAACTGCAATCTCTGCTGTTTCTCTATCTCTTATTTCTCCCACCATTAAAATATCTGGGTCTTGTCTTAACAATGCTCTTAAAATTGTTGCAAAACCTAAACCTATTTCATTTCTACATTGAACTTGATTTATCCCTTCAATTTGATATTCAATAGGATCTTCAACAGTTGAAATATTAACTTCTTCTCTATTTTTATATTTTAAAATACTATATAGTGTACTTGATTTTCCTGAACCTGTTGGTCCATTTACTAAAATAATTCCATTATTTTGATTTATAGCCTTATAGAAAATTCTTTTGTTTTCCTCTGATAAATATAAATCTTCTAAGGTAAAATTATAGTTAAATTTATCTAAAATTCTAATTACTATTTTCTCTCCATTCATAGTTGGCATAATAGAAGTTCTAAAATCTATCTCTCTTCCTTTATATCTTAAAGAAAATCTCCCATCTTGAGGTTTTCTTTTTTCAACTATATCAAGGGAAGATAAAATTTTTAATTTAGAAACTATTGAAGATAAAAAAGTTTTATCAATTTCTGCTACTTCTTTTAAAATACCATTAATTCTGTATCTTATTCTTATTTTATCTGTCAATGCTTCAATATGAATATCACTTGCTGAAAATTTTATAGCTTCTAACAATATTGAGAAAATTCCTTTATTAGAACTAACATTTTCACGGATAAATAGTTCCTCTATATCTTCAATATATGAATTTTTATTATTGTTCGTACTACTGTTAATAGCTTTTTTAAAATATTTTTCTATTTTTTCAGAACTATTTTCCATTTTTATTCTCCTATATCATATATTTCAAAACTATCTAAATTCTGCTCATTAGAAAAATTTACATAATAACTTTTTACCCCAGATTTTCCAATAATATCAACTCTTACTAAATTTTTCTTAGATTGAATGGAAAAAACTCCTATGTTTATTAACAAAAATAATAAAACTAATATTAATTTTTTCACTACTCTCGCCTCCAATCCACATAAAAAGTTTCTCTATCTTCATTAGTTGATTTATGGTAGTCTAATATGTTTGAATAGAATATTTCATTATTTTTCTTTTTACGATAATTATTGATTTTCAAGAATTTACTCCTATCAAAGCCATAAAATGATATTTTATATCTTACTTTTTTTGCTCTATTGAAAATATAAATTGAAAATGATTTTGAAATATTACCATTTTTAGTAAAAGAAAGTTTTAAAGAATTCAAATTTGATGTATAAGTGTGATAATATGTCAAGTCACTAGGAAGTTTTATTTCTTGTGTTTTAAGTGATTTATTTGATATTATAATCTTTTTTGCAGATAAGTCTAATTGTAATTCTTGCTTTGTTTTCTGTTTCAAAGAAGTTGTTGACACCAAATAAAAGGCTTCTGTTATTTTTGTTTTAGCTTCATTTATATCTCTTAATTCTTTAAATTCCCTATATTTCACAAAAGCAATATTCATTAAAAATGAAAAAATCAAAATGGATAATATTATTTCAAAAGTTGAGAATGCTTTATTCTTTTTTATATTATCACCTTCTTTTTTAAGATGATTATATAATATTTTCTTATATTTTGTCAAATAAAAATACAAATATTTTATAGAAATTTTGATATTTATTTTCTCTTATCTGATAAACTAAAATACTAATATAAGTAAAAAGAAACAAAAACACCATTAACTGCAATTAATGGTGTTTTAAATTTTTCTAAAATTATTATAATTCTTTAACCTTTTCTATAACCCTATCAGCAATTTTAGAAAATGTTTCTTCTGGATAGTTATTTTCTCCTTTAGTTAATTTTGCAATCTGTTTAGTCATAGGAAGTTCTCCTAAAAGCTCAACATTACTTTCTTTTAAAAAAATTTGTGTGTCATTTTCATCTGTCAAATAGATTTTATTATTACAGCAATCACAAGTGATATAGCTCATATTTTCAATTAAACCAATGATATTCATGTTCAACTTTCTTGCCATCTTAATAGCTTTTGTAACTATCATAGAAACCATATCTTGTGGAACTGAAACCATAATCAAGCCTTTAATATTAAAACTTTTCATAACAGTCAAAGGTACATCTCCTGTTCCAGGTGGCATATCTATTAAAAGATAATCTAAATCCCCCCAAACAACTTCATTCCAAAACTGCATAACAGCACCTGCAATCACAGGTCCACGCCATACAACAGGTTCATTTTCATCTATCATAAGATTTATTGAAACTATTTCTATTCCATCTTCTGTTACAACAGGATACATATTTTTTCCATCAGTTGCCATTTTTTGTTCACTAACATTCATAAGTCTTGGTATACTAGGCCCTGTTATATCAGCATCCATAACTCCAACTGAATATCCTTTTTTTCTTAATTCCTTAGCAAGAAGTGTAGTGACTGTAGATTTCCCTACTCCTCCTTTACCGCTCATAACAGCTATAACATTTTTTATATTTTTATCATCTTTCACCTTAGGTGCTTCTTTTTGTATCATCTCACTCTCCTTAAATTACTAATTTCTTTATAATAGTTTACTCTTTTAGTAGACATTTGTCAATCTTATGTATTTTAAATATTTTGACTAAAAAAGTTCTTGCATTTTAAGATAACAAGCCTTATAATAGATAAAAATTTTTTAGGAGATTATATGAAGAATTTAAAAAAGAAATTATATATAGCTTTTGGTTTTTTAGCAGTGACTTTAGCAATAGTTGGAGTATTCATTCCTGGTTTACCAACTGTTCCTTTTTTACTTGTGGCTTTATTTTGTTTTGAGAGATCATCTAAAAAATATCACGATATGATAATGAACAATAAATATTTTGGTCCTGTATTACAAGATTATTATTCAGGAAAAGGTTTAACTTCTTCCATTAAAATAAAAGCTATATTATTTTTATCTTGTGGAATGATTTTTTCTATTTATAAAATTCAAAATCTACATGCAAGAATAGCATTAGCTGTTGTTTGGCTCGCAGTGGCTATTCATATTATTCTTTTAAAAACAAAAAAGACCAAAAATAAAAAGTAATAAATAAATGGGTACTCTTTCAAAAAAAAACACATTTTTCATACATTTAGCTTAAATTAAGTATGTAGACAACATCAAAAATATATTGTAAAATATAGGCAGTAGTAATAGAGGGGGACTATTGTATTTTTTATTTGCAAATAGTCCTTTTATTTTATAAAAAAATTTGGAGGTAGGGTATGAAAAAAATTCTATTATTTTTATTTTTAGCATTAGAAGTGCTTTCCTTTGCAGCACCAAGTTACGTAGATCTAAATAAGATACAAAGTGATGGTTATCAAATAGATGTCGATGATGTTGACACTCTTGCTTTCTCACAAGAAGAATCTGATATGAATTTGGTTGTAACCATGTATTTTACTAATGATGGAAATCCTCAAACTTTAAGAATCGCATTCAAAACAATGTTTGCACCAGCATTTGGATTAGAATATACAGATGAAATTCAAACTAATAGAGCTTATATTCAAAAAAGTTTTGGAAAAAATCGTAATGGTATAGTTTATGGTTATAATATTGTACCAAAGAGACAAAAGAGAAAAGGTTGCTTCTTAAATGTTTTTCTTATCACAGAACAAGAATTGCCAGATGAAGTTTTAAAAGATATAGCAAATACTGCTTTAAATGAAGTAGAAAGTTATATAAGATAATTTTTATGGTTGATAATATAAACAATCCTTATTAATATAAGGTAAAAAATAAAAAAAGAGAGAGTGGTTAATTATGAAAATTTTAAAAAGAATTCTATTACTTATGTGTATGATATTTGCTTTCACTTCTTGTTCGTTGTTATTCCCCAATTCTGGACCAGAAATAACAACTATAAGTACTCCAGCATCATTTACAAGAGCACAAAGAAGTGCATATGTTGAAGGAGCAACAGTTGGTGTAGAAAAAGCTATAAGATCTAAGTTACTTCAAAGGAATTGGAAAGTTTCAAGTAGAGCTACTGGTAATGAAACTTTCGCTATTGTCTTTGATCAATTAAATATAGATAAATATAGCGATGGTGGTTTTATAAGCTCTACTTATTATGAATATACAGGTTATGTAAGTATATTTGATGTAAGAAATAATGAAAGACTGTATGTTTATAACTTTACAAAAGAAAGTTTAGGTGACCTTTTAGAAGGTATAGAAAAAGCTGTGATTGAAGTTGAAAAAAGTATGAGATAAACTTGGAGGTAGGTTATGAAAATTATCAAAAAAATATTTCTAGCGGTTGTAATGTTATTTGCTTTTGCTTCTTGTATGAATGGCCCAATAAAATTGACAGGTGGTGCAGCACCAATCAATCCTTCACAAAAAAAGGTTCTTGTTGCATACTTTCCTGAATATTCAGCAAAATGGAGAGATGACTTAGAACTTAGTTTTGAATCTAGAAAGTGGAAGGTCAATGAAATAGACTTTTGGGAAGTTGAAAAAGCTAATCTTAGAAAAAGAAATGAAACTTTCTTAATAGTGATAGATAAAATGATAAAAGAAGATTATGAAAGTTTTCTAGGAGGTACTTTTTTCAGTGGAAATATTAGTGTTTATGATTTAAGAACTGGAAAAAAAATTATTGATTACAATGTTCACACAGAAGAAAGCTTTGATGTCACAACTCGTTTAGCAAAAGCTTTGGGAGAGTTAGTAAGAAAATAATATAATTAATTATAAGATATAGCAATTATCATTTAGATTAACGAAAAATAAAATATAAATAAAACTTTAAACTGTTACAAAATTGTAACAGTTTTTTTCTTGCTATTGTAGATTGATTATAGTATAATTAAACAAATACAAAAACTAAGGAGGTTTTTATTTTGAAGAAGTTAGATAAAGAGAAAATTCTTGCACTTGCACCAAATTCTTCTGCCGTTGCAAATGCAAAGAAAATTTGTAGCAGTGGATCTTTTGTAAAATTAGCACACTCAGCTGATGATACTTTTTATATGGGAGAATGTAAAGGAAGTGGAAAATCAAATTACATTGTTTCTGCTGATTTTATAGATGAAGAAAATCCTGTTATGAGATGTACTTGTCCAAGTAGACAATTTCCTTGTAAGCACGGTTTAGCCTTATTGTTTGAAATAGCTGATGGAAAAACTTTTGAAGAATGTGAAATTCCTGAAGATATTTTAGCAAAAAGAGAAAAGAAAGAAAAAACTAAGGCTAAGAAAGAAAAAGAAAGTGCTGAAGGAACTGTAAAAGAAAAGAAAGCACCTTCAAAAGTTTCAAAAGCTGCCAGAGCAAAGAAAATTAACAAACAAATCGAAGGTTTAGATTTAATTAAAAATATAAGTACTCAACTTTTAAAATTGGGACTTTCAACAATAGGAACTGTCTCTTTAAAAGAATATAAAGATGTTGTTAAACAACTAGGTGACTACTATTTACCTGGTCCACAAATTCTATTCCAAAAATTAATTTTAGAAATTCAAGAATATAAGGAAGATCAAGATACAGTACACTATCAACAAGCTTTAGAATGCTTGAAAAGATTGAGAGCAATAGAGAAAAAAGGAAGAGAATATCTAAAAGAAGAGCTTGAAAAAGAAAATCTTGAAATGAGTGATAATACTCTATATGAAGATTTAGGTGGAGTATGGAAGCTAGAGCAATTAAATGACCTAGGTTTAAAGAAAGAAAATGCAAAACTTCTACAATTAGCATTTGAAGTTACTTATGATGAAGCTAGTAAAATCTATACTGACTATGGATATTGGATAGATATAGAAAGTGGAGAAATATCATATACAGCTAACTATAGACCTCTTTCTGCTTTAAAATATATTAAGCAAGATGACTCTAATTTTTCTCTAGTTACAGTACCTACTTTAACTTATTATCCAGGTGGATTGAATAAAAGAATAAGATGGGCTAGTGCAAACTTTGAAGAAAAAGATAAAACTTCTTTTAAGAAAATAAAAACTTATGCTAAAAATATAGAAGAAGCGACAAAGATTGCTAAAAATGAATTAAAGAATATTCTAACAGATAATCATGTAGCTTTGCTTTTAGAGTTTGAAAAGATTATGTTTGTAGAAGAAGAAGAAAGTAAAAAATATATTTTAGTGGATAAAAATCAAAAGATGATAGAGCTTAGAAATAATGGTTCTAAAGAATTAACAAAAATTTTCTATGAGCTTTTACCAAATGAATGTTTAGAAAATCAAGTTATGTTTGTAAAATTATTCCAAAAAGACAGAACTATCTATGCAGAGCCACATAGTATCATAACAGATGATAAAATTGTTCGTTTAGGATTTTAAGGAGGAGTAGAAAATGAATTTTGAACCTTTATATGAATTAAAAAATAGACTTGAAAATGTAGCAGTAGTTGGAATTAATTTAGCTAAAGATGATTTTCGTCTAAAAAGAGCTGTTGAACAACTTAAAGAATATAGCACTGCTGCCAAGGTATTTAAACAAATATATGATATGGGAAATGAACTGATAAGCACAGATGATGAAGATAAATGTGATTTATTCTTAGATTTACTTGCTTTACTTGATGCTGTTCTTTGTACTCAAGCTACAACTTATTCAGGTGATAAGCCTCAAGAAATAAATACTATTACTAAGAGTAAAGATTTCTATAAGGAACTTCATTACAGTGAGTTAAGTCCTCTTGTCTCTGCCTTTACTAGAGAAGGTGGAGGAAGATTAAATATAATAATGGATACCATTGAAAGTAATCCTGAAATAATGAAAGATTTTAGAGTAAAAGCTTGTATGATACATGGGCTTTCTGATAAATACTCTGAAATTGCTGATAGAATGGTAGACGAGCTTAAAAAACAAGGAAAAGATATAGTCCCTATATTAAAAGATGGTTTTGATCCTCAAGGTAAAAGAAATATGCTTTCTAGACTTGAAATTATTGCCTCTCTTTGTAAAGAAGAAGAAAATGATTTCTATAAATATTGTATAGAAAATGGTTCTAAAGAAGTGAAAGAAGATGCAATAGGATATTTAAGTTTTGACCAAAACAATATTGATTATCTTTTAGATTTAACTAAGACAGAAAAAGGTAAACTTAAAAATAAAGCTTTTGAAGCACTTTCATATATGAGTGATAATAGAGCTGCTGAAGAATGGGGCAAATTCCTTAAAAAGAAAACTTTGGATAATCTTGAATATTTAAGAGGAACAGATCAACAATGGGCATTAGATTACATAAATGACTTTATAGAAAATTATGTAACAGAAACAAAAAATAAGACATTAAAAACAGCTGAAGAAAAAAGAACTGTTGAATATGATATTCTTAAAGTATCTCCATTCGTTTTAAAAAATAAAAATGAGAAAAGTTTATTATTCTGTAAAGAGCTATACCCTTTCAATAAATATGAAATAAAAAGAATTTTAAATTTCTACATAGCAAAAGACTTAGATAAAGATGTTATTGATGTAGTTAAAGAATTAGCTAAAGAATATGAAGGAGAATTTTTACAACAAGAATTCTTAATTTCACTTATTAAAGATAAGGCTGAAACTGTTTATAAAAATTTCTCTAAGTATGCAGGAGCAGGAAAAGAAAGAGAAGAAATAAGAGAATTGTTTAATACTTTCATTAGTGGATATTACTCTAAAAAGAAAGAAGAACGTAAGGTTCAAGAAGACTTTAGAGATATATTCCAAATTATTTTACGTATACATTATGATGAAGAAAACAAGGAATATATTTTAGAATGGCCAGATACTATCGTTGGTTATCCTATACAAATAAAGTTAGATGGCTTCGATAAGAAATGGTACGATATTATCTTTAATACTAGTAGTGACCAAGGAGAAAACTGGCATTATTTTGGTTCGTCTCATGGAGATTTTAGATATTTATACAATCCAAATATAAAGGGATTAAAAGAAAAGTTTGGTGAGTTTTACTATAATATAACGCTTCTTCGTACACCTTATTCTGCTGATATAGAATTTTTAAATAAGTTAGAATGGAAAGATTACAAGGATTTTCTTAAAGGAAAAATGGGAAAAGACTTAACTACATTATCTTATAGAATAATTCATATATCTTATTTTATAAATAAAATTCCTATATCAGAAGAAGATTTAAAAGCTCAAATTGAAGAATTATTAGAAAAATATAAAAAGCTTCAAAAATCAACAATAACTATATGTGAAGAATGGCTTGAAAAATTAAATAATGGAGTAAAAGTAAAGGAGTTATAAAAAATGAGTAAAAAAGAAGAAGTTCAAAGACTGACAGCAGAGCAACTATTCCAAGAAGAAATAGATGCTTTAATCAAGGCAGAAAAAAATCCTATACCTACTGGTTGGAAGATGTCTCCAAAGTCGGTATTAACATATATTTGTGGTGGAAAAGTTGGTAAAAAGACTATAGTTCCTAAGTATATTGGAAATAAAAGATTAGTTGAAATAGCTATTTCAACTTTAGTTACAGATAGAGCTTTACTTTTAATTGGAGAGCCAGGAACAGCAAAATCTTGGTTATCTGAGCATTTGACTGCTGCAATAAATGGAAATTCAACAAGAGTTATTCAAGGTACAGCAGGAACAACAGAAGAACAAATTAGATATTCTTGGAACTATGCAATGCTTATTGCTGAAGGACCTACAAAGGAAGCCTTAATTCCAAGTCCTATATATAGAGCTATGGAAGATGGAGCTATTGCAAGAGTGGAAGAAATTTCTCGTTGTGCCTCAGAAGTACAAGATGCTTTAATCTCTTTATTATCAGAAAAAAGATTATCTGTACCTGAACTTAATTTAGAAATTCCTGCTAAAAAAGGTTTCTCTATAATTGCAACTGCTAATACAAGAGATAAAGGAGTTAACGAAATGTCAGCTGCCTTAAAACGTCGTTTTAACATTGTAGTTTTACCAAGTCCTAACTCTCTTGAAGCTGAAATAGATATAGTTAGAACAAGAGTTGAGCAACTTGCTAGCAACCTAGACTTAAATGCAAAATTACCAGAAGATGAAGTTATAGAAAAAGTTTGCACAGTATTTAGAGAACTTAGACAAGGACTTACTTTAGATGGAAAACAAAAAATAAAAACTACTACTAATGTTCTTTCAACAGCAGAAGCTATATCTCTACTTGCAAATAGTATGGCCTTAGCTGGAAGCTTTGGAGATGGAGAAATATCTGACTATGATCTAGCTGCTGGTCTACAAGGAGCTATTGTTAAAGAAGATAGTAAAGATGGACAAATATGGACAGAATATTTAGAAAATATTATGAAAAAAAGAGGTTCTGAATGGCTAAACCTTTACAAAGAATGTAAAGAACTTAATAAAACTAGCAAATAAAGGTGGGAAAAATATGAAAAAACAAAATGAGAATAAACCTCATATTTTTGGAGTTAGGCATTTTTCACCAGCAGGAGCATATTATGTAAGAAAATACCTAGATGAAGTGCAACCCAAAGTTGTTTTAATAGAAGCACCTTCTGATTTTACTAATTTAATAGATAAAATCACAGCTAAAGAAGTTGTTCCTCCCATTGCTATAATGGCCTATACTTTGGAAGCACCTATACAGACTATTATATATCCTTTTGCAGAATTCTCACCTGAATATCAAGCTATTCTATGGGCAAAGGAAAATAAGGTTGAATGTAGATTTTGTGACCTGCCTTCATCTGTTTTCTTAGCTATACAGAATAAAGGAGAAAATCCTTCTGAAGAAAGTTTAAATAGCTATATTCATAGAAAGATTGATGAGTTTTCAGAAGATAGTGACAGTGAAGTTTTTTGGGAAAGAGTTATGGAACAGGCAGCCGATTATCAGGCATATCGTAGTGGTGCTAGAGACTATGGAACAAATCTAAGAGAACTTACTTTAGCA
>ERZ773180.1062-NODE-1062-length-14464-cov-19.423485_pt1 | contig 14464 bp, 9 predicted proteins | sample MGYA00511080_ERZ773180 | MGnify/ENA primary metagenome ERZ773180 (study PRJEB29015, sample SAMEA2738175) | human oral metagenome | biome: human oral; feature: human-associated habitat; material: saliva | place: China | collected 2178 ...
TCTACCCGCAACCCCCGACCAACACCCGGTCACCCACACTCAACTCGGAAGAGCCTCAAAACCAGACCAGGCCACTAGAAGGAAACCCGTCCGCGCAAGTCGAACAGGTTTCCAACGCGGTTCCACCCCCGCTTGCACATTCGCTCGCCTCAGCGATTGCGAAGGCGCTCACCGCCTCAGACGAAGTCTGAGAAGTACCCCAGAGTGGGATCATCAAATGTGCCAATAACGAGCCCGCGATCTAGGAAACGGTTGAACTCCTCGCATGAGGTCTCGGGTAGAAGCACACATCCATGACAGGCTGCCAAGTTACACGAATCAGGTCCCTGCCCCTTCTCACCCGCATCCATGCAGACCGGGTCGGTGGAGCACCAACGCGCTCCCGTAATGGCGGATACAAACACTGATCGCAGATTCTCTGGACGCGACATACGAACGAGGCCACCCATCGTGCCCTCTGAGTCGCCTGCAGCCGTATAAATCAGAACTCCCGCCATCTCGCACCCTGGTTCCGTAGATGCATATAGCCGCTCACGGAGGGATGCAGAACCGTACCCACAGGTAAAGACCAACTCGTTAATGAGAAGATGTGCCAGGGTATGAAGCAGCACTAAGCGAGGTGTTAATTGACGCTCCGCTCTACCGGATCGCGCGTAGTGGTCAATGATCTTCTGAGTGCGTGCCTGAACCCCCTCTCGCTGTTCCCATTCCACCAATCGCTCGTGGTCCAGCTCCAGATAAATGCCTTCGCCCTTCACGACGTACGCAGGCAGCCAATCACTGCCCGGAGGTTCAGGCTCCCTCCGAAGGAGCGCTTTACCTGCACTGAGTCCCAGAGGCGCATCATAAACGCGAGTAAAGCCCCTTAACACACGAGTTTCGCGTAGTACGTCAACCGAACGGACTCTATCGATGCACGACTCTAGATCGCCATGCAAACCAGGATCCGTCGCTGACAAAAAAGCATCCGAAGGGCTTTCACGGATCAATTCATACTCGGGAAAACGCCATTCCGCTTCACCAGTAAGAGACTCTACATCATCACTTTCATTAACATTTCCCGCTTCAGATTTATGCTGATCACCAAGAAGATCGCGATAGCCCGCAAGTAGATCATCATCGGAAAATGGCTTCAACAACGACCCTGAAACACCCACTAGCATCTCCTGGCGCAGCTGCTCGGCTGTGATGTCCAAACCAAACCGATTATACACCATACGCATCACCCCAACAACCTGAGGACGCCGCACTACACCTTGCAGTGCCTCGCTCACAGCACCCACCCTACGAGGGATATAAATTGAAGACTCAACCTTTGGGAAGTAAACGTTCCCTGCCGAGCGAAGCGCGCCACGAATGGGAAGCCCACATGATGTTTCCTCCTGAGCGAGCCAAGGACGAGAACCGGCACACAGATACGGGCGACTATCGCCGTTCAAATGCGCACTTACATAGGTACTATCTTCACCATTGCGCGAATTACCTTCGGTGATATGAGCAAGACTCCTCTTAGCCCCGCACGCGCATTCAATCTGTTGCGCTTCAAGCCCATCGCCGCCAACAGATTTGAGCCGTAAGACACCATTACAAGACACATTGTCAGTCTTATGAACCCACTTATCAAAAGGAAAGTCATCTAGATGGCCAGCACCACAGATAAGCACAAAGGGTACTTGGGCCATTCGAGGTCGCTTACCCTGACGATCATGTTGATGATCCGGGCACAAGGCCGCTCGCGACCATGTTAAAGTAAGCCGCTGGAGCCGTCTGCAATAGATACAAAAGTGCCAGCGCGGAAAACGCAACGCTGGAACCTTTAAACCGACATTACGTTTTTCCTGACCTCTCTGACGGTAGTCTGGCGGTAGACGAAACTCCCTGACACGCAAGCGCGACTGAAGACGCCAATCATGCTCCTGATACTCCATAATTTCAAACATTGGGTCAGTAACATCCGGGAACCAATGATCCAGGCCTGCAGTGATCACAGATGTACCATCAACTAGGACGCTCATCGCACCAACCCCGAACGGCGCGACAAGCTGTGCACGCCTCAAGACTCCCTGAACCATCACTTCTCCTTCACTTGTGCATCATCTCTGTTGTATGCAAGAGAAATTTCAAGCCGACATTCAGAATCGACGTTTCTCATACTTGTGGGAACATCCCAAACGGTTGCATCACTGTTGAGATTCGGCAATGTTCCCGAATAACGCATAAGCCCTTGTATTGGATCACCCCACTTCCCAGGGTTGGCATCCCAACCAGTCCGCTCCCACGATGCCCACTCCCGCTTCCGTTCAGCTGCAACACGTTCTACAACTTCTACCTCATGGCTGTCAGCCGCATCCGCTCGTTCACAGATCAGCTCTATGGCTCTGCGATATGCATCTTCTGGGAACGGGTAAGGCTCCATATCTTCACGACATGTTTGACGAATATATGCAACAACTGCGGCATGGAGCGCTCGACGCAGGACTGGCGTAGCGAATGGCGTCAGCGACGTCGGCTCAACTTGAGCATAGAGCTGCTGATGATAGGTCAAAAAACGCTCATAATGGCTTCGATCTCTAGGCTTAGCCGCACCATATAGAACGATGACCAGACCAGGACTCACATCAGCCCTGCGCCCGACACGACCCGACACCTGTATATACTGCGCAGTCGTCTTCGGCTGACCAACAATTGTCATGAGAGCAAGCCGGTCAATATCGACGCCCACTTCAATAATGTTAGATGCCAAGCAAATGTCGATTGCTCGTTGCTCCTTATGTCCTGTCACATATGCTGTTTGTAGCTGCTCAATGGCTTTTGGAATTTCATCGGACCGACGGCGCGAGGTCAGTTCCATCGTATTTTTTGGCCACCGCGGATCGATCCGATCACGCCTTCTGAGACGCGTCAAGTAATCAGGAACGTCGGACTGCAGGAGCGACACCGTATTACCGAGCTCACGTAGTGAATTCAGGAAATTCAGGTTTGTCCAATAGCCATCTCGGACAGACTCAGGCAGCTTCATTGCTGCCTGCAGCGTTGAAGCGCTCACTCTTGTTTGAAGTGTCTGCATTGAGCCGAACGACGCACTCATCACTCCGAGATAACGCCGACCGGGTTTAGGATTACCGTCCTCGTCTATGTCTGGTTCTGCGAAGAAGGAACGCCCCTCCTCCAGACCATGTGGTGGGAATAGCGCGACATCCTGTCGGCCATAAAGTGACCTGATCTGATCCCTATAACGGCGAATGGTCGCGGTTGACGCAATTATCTTAGGCAGGATTACATGATCTTCTCGCCTATCTACGCACAGTTCATGGATGATTGGCTCATAAAGCCCAACCATGGATCCCAGGGGACCAGAGATCAGGTGCAACTCATCCTGAAGGATGATATTCGGAGGCGAGCTGATTCGCACACCTTCCTTATCCAATCCAAATAGCCGTCTGGCTTCGGGGCGCCAAGCAAGCATCGCAAACTTGTCGACAGTTCCAATCACAATTGATGGACGTACCTCATAGATGTCCTCATCTACAACGTGTATCGGCAATCCCTTTCCCTTGGAGTACTGACATGCTGGATCTACGCACCGCAGTCCGACTTTTGTACCCCCTTCTCTTTTTTCATATCCAAACACGTCTTGGCTGCTCTTTTGGCTCCGTCTACGCGGCTTGGGCCCCATTTGCGCACCGCACCAGGGGCATCGAAGTAATAGAAATTTGTTTTCGGCCTGCGCATTCTTTTGAAGGTCATCAAGGGCATCAACAGCCTGCTTCCACGTGTTGGGCGTGGAGGAGCTTCCCAGCCAAATTCCGATATTGATCGATTCGCTACCGAGAAGATCCGGATGCCGACGTCGCATATCCTCGAGCACACAGATGAGTGTTGACGCCCTTAGGAACTGCTGTGCCGTCAGGAGCCTCAACGTATACCGCATCAAGGTATCTGTCCCTCTATCATTCGGATCCCGTAGGCGACGCGCGAGTATACTGATGGCACAGGCACCCAGATACGCTTCAGTTTTTCCTCCTCCAGTCGGGAAGAAGATGAGGTCCACGACTTCGCGATTCTTGTTTCTCGCATCAAACAGCTCCGGTAGCGTTGCGAGAATAAAAGCAATCTGAAAAGGCCTCCACATTCCTCTTCCTTGAGGAACATCTGGGGTGGGGTGCGCACCTTCGAGTCGATTGCCACCCTCAGTCTGGATTTCACGCAGCGGAAAGTTTGATCGAACCTGCTGATAGAGCATCGCTTCATTAGCCCAACGGAAAGCCCGTCCTGCCAAAGGATTACTACACACCAGCTCCCAGCCCGACTTCATCCGGTCGAGCGCATCATCAGCCTCACGCATATGCCGCTGGGCAGCTTGATGGAACCGTTCAGGCAGGTCTACGATCTCAGCTTTCCGCTCGGCGATCCATTCCGCGTACAGCTGCAGCAATTTTTCAACCTGCTCATGACCTTCCGCTGTACCATCGGCAAGCTCCCGCATGCTGACAGTGAGCGCGCGTCGCTTACCTTCACCATCAAGAAGATACCGCCCATCGTGATCCTTCAGAAAAATATTCGGCGTGAGACTAACAACCTCATATGCTGGCATTGCAACAGCTCGCAGCTGCACTACACCACCACGAGCGTTATGGTCCCACTCGGCAGCACATCCATGCCCAATCGCATAGGTACGCTTATTGCGGTAGAGAAGATCAGTAGACTCCTCCTCTTCATGACGACCGAGGCGCTCCACTTCAGGATACGGTTGAATAACCAGACCATCAGCCGGAATGACACTAAAGCCCATCTGGAATATTGCCGATTCAGGGCCTTGCCCCCTGGTTTCGTTGACCACTGCGATGGTCACCAGGCGTAGATCTGACTCACCACTGCCTGGCAAGGGTCGAGAGAACACCTGAGTCGTGGGCGCTATAGCGGACCGAGGACCTTCAGTTACTGTATCGACGCGCCTAAGACACTTTGACTGAGTAAGCAGAACGTCTTGGTTGACAGATCCCACAAGTACGAAAGGACGCCGTAGCCACCAGTCAGCTGCCTTAGTCCTGCCAGGAATGTGCGCACGTATCTTTTCATAGTGTGCACCGGTCACTCGAACTACGAAACTACCACTTTCCTGGACACGGCATAAAAATGTAATCGCCATTGCAGATGGCTTAAATTTGTTCGCATCGGCAAGATCAAAGTCATCTGAATCTGCAACATCGTAATGAAGCTCTCCTGAGACTTCTACGGGAGGGCAGCTAGGTTCCTCATCTGCGTGCGATAGTCCCGAGATTCCGATGGTCGCAATACTTTCAGAAAACGCTCCCTCCTGGGTTCCACCGCCAGAAGGAGCACCTCCCGGGTAAAGCACTCCGACGCCATAACGCGACAGCGGCGTACTCGTCGTCAGAATCTCCTGATTTGTAGCAGCATCATAGAGCTGCCCATAACTATCTTCTTTTATTTCGAAATAGATATTCCCCTCCGAGCATTCAACAGCCGTTCCGGGTGGAATTTCCATTTCAAGCGGCCCAAATAGCTCGCGACGGAGTTCATCTTCGACAACCCGCCTTGCACTATAATCACTCATAGTGTCATACCTACTTCCACTTTCACCATTAACAACATGCCTCCAGCATTTCTTGAGAGAAATTCATAACTCGATTTCGAGATGAAATTAACCGGAAAAATCACTCCAACCACCGTCCCCCATCATCTTCAATGAGAAGCCTTGTCCTACTCCTTGCAACCGGACGCTTAAGATTTGAAATCGCTAAGACGCGAGTCGCGCAGATGCCACGAACACCTATATCACGCCCACCAAGACTGACATGGCCAATGCGCTCAAGCTCTCCAAGATCGATATACTCAATAATATCCTCCAACTTTTTCCGAATTCGTTGGCTCTCACACCTGAGCGCATGCTTCAACATGTCGGCATTGTCAAGTGTTGACTGTACAGGCACACCAAGCCAATCTAAAAGCAACCCGAAATCTTGCTTACTCTTCGGACGAACAAGAATAGGATCCGTCCATGCGCGCACTTGTTCACACGCTTTGACGCCGTAAGCTCTCAGTTCATCCTCAACACACCAGTGCCCTCGATGCTGAAGCCGATCATCAAGTCGACACTTCCATCGTGTTTGCGAAGCTTCGATATCAGCAGCTCTATAACCGAGACTATCGATCGCAGCCTTATACAAGATTTCGCGTTCGGATGCACCTTCTCGTAATAGCAAGAAGCTACCTTCTATCACGGATTCAACATCCATATAGGTAACTCGTTCACCAACGGGCTGACTTGGATCAAGCGACCGAATTCTTTGGCCATCGTCCAACCACATTGCGAAGCCACCACTGAGATACAGCTTCCTTGCGGAGACCTCATCACTCTTGGGTACGCTATGGGATGTCCCCATCATGCCCCAGATCGGCTGCGAGATATATTCTTCGAGCACATCACTCTGTTCAGCAGCTGGGCGGTTCGCGACCTCACCACTTTCTGATTCACGCACGCGCGTCTTAACGTCGACTGCTTTTTCTGCGAACTCTGCGAAACTCGACGTCGGCAGTTTACGACAACGAAACCAGTCAGGCACTAGGTAACTAATGTCATCCGTAACTGGAGCGGTCACAAGCGCGCGCGGATAGAAAATCGGCGGTCCCACCACGTACAGCTGTGAACGGACAAGAACAGCACTAAGCGCCTGGCGCGCTGTCAATACCTGCAGACCATCACGTTGCAACCACTCTCTAACCTCGATGACATCTGATCGATTTGTTACAACTACAGTACATTCTTCGGGCCCGACATCATCGATCCAAACTGGAAGTTCATCCGCAAAGCCCGAGTCAGTGTCCGCAACGCATTCCGAAGCCTTCGAAAGTTCCTCCAGGAGCTGGTCATCTAGGGCACCTTCCATGAGCGAGCAACGTTCGATGACCTGTTCTGCGAGAACTTGCAACCGACCATCCAAAGTTACCGGCTGGGCATGGAACAGCCTTTTCCAACGAAGTGCCTTCGCCGGACTTATAAGTTCCTCGAAAGATACCGCATCTTCCCCCAGAGATGTAATGATATTGCGAAGGGCTTTATCGAACCGAGCACCCGCCGGATCAGGGATGGCTTCGATGACCACCAGTCCATCGGAAGCGCCATCGAATCGTGCAGAGATTTCATAGCGTCGATTTAGTGATTCAAGACGATTCATAGACTCACCTCGTACGCAATATATTCAATACCTGGCAACATCTTCCACCCATTCACTTCACTAAGAGGTATAGGAACACCTCTAGTATTTCGATATTGCAAAATTGACTCTTCAGCTGTTTCGTTTGCTGCTGATCGGTCGAGTATGCAAATAACAATTTTCGATCGAAGGTCCGGGAGGTACTTGATCGCCCCATTTCCATCAAGAATGACTATCGACGTTGAATCAGGCAGATTTAGGCAGGCATCCCTATCCACGTGTGAGACGATGCACGTATGCCACGCAACGGCGCCTTTCTTCCGCGGCAGCAGTACGGTTTTAATATCATCGTTATCGAGAGCAATATCTTCCGACCTGAATATACAGGCATCTAGCTCCCGTTCTATCCACTTGCATGTACCAATGATCGCAAGATCCGCCGGCGCGGAAACTAACCATGAATCCCAGTTACGATCAATGCCTGCCATTCGTGCCAGCGATCCTGGTTGAGGGCTTTCTTGACAACACGGAATCTTTGTCGGTTCCATGTCATCTGAAAGCACATTAATAGCAGTGACTTTGTCGATACTCCAGGTACATTGATCAGTGACGAGCACCTCCCTTCCCCTTTTTGTTTCGACGCGAAAATACTTGGCTGCGACTATATGCTTCTTGTCAGTCAGACATACTTTCTGTCCCGGCTCGACTCGCTCTAAGACTCTACGTGGATCAGATACGTTTGGACGTTTTGCACCTAGTACCCATCCACAAGCGATTAGCGCCGCAGCGTAGTCACGTTGAGGGACTGAAAGTGCAAGCACAAGCTGTTTATCTTCAAGCTTTGACGCATAGCGGGCAGCTCTCAGCCCACACGAAACCAAGTGATCAATCCACTTCGCTTGTACACCGACCGCTGCCACATCCTCAGAAAGGGTAAACATCGAATCACCAACCTCTCACCGCATCACATCGGCGCGATATGAAGCAGAAAAATGCGCGCAACACGTCGCCGCCATAGACAACTCGAGCCATAACCTCGTAGCTCCACGCCTTCGTGCCATCGACAGGCACTCCTTTGCACACTGATCTCGGCACGCTCCGCAGCACACCTGATACTTGCTGAGTATATCAACGTGAGAGCCTTTCGTCACACTACTCGTCGGTTTCACCTGAGACAGCGCAGACGCCAGCAAAGGCGATGACGGTTTCATGAGAGTTGCTGGCCGCACCGGTGGGCGGCGGCGGGGCCTGGCCAGGTTCGAGACGACGCACCACACACAGCACCGCAGGTGCCGCCGATGTGGAGGGCGGCGGCGGGGCCAGGCTGCGGTGCCGGTGGGCGGTGGCGGGGCCTGGCCGGGCTTCGAGCCGACGCACCGAGCGAAGCTCGCGGCGCTGACGGCGAGCGGGAGGGCAGCCGTCCACAGGCACACCGAGCAGCCTGGCCCACAGGACAGCACGTGCGGCGCCCGGAACACCCGCGGCAACAAAGCACCGCAACAACGCCCGAGGATGCAAAAAACCGACATCCGGATCGGATGTCGGTTTGTGGTGGAGCTAGGGGGATTCGAACCCCCGACCTTCTCATTGCGAACGAGACGCGCTACCAACTGCGCCATAGCCCCAAGGACGGATATACCTTAGCACCCTCCGAAGTCTTCACGCAAGCCGACCGACATCAGCACGCCTTCGCGCCGTAGCTGCCGCACCGAAGAGTCCACATAGAAGACGATACCGAGCAAGACACCCCGCTCCCCCAGCGCCGCCAAGGTGTAGCGAACGAACCGCGCCGCGAGCCAGGTGGCTCGCGGCGCGGCAACGACAGCAAGAAGCAGCCCTACTGGGCCCGGCGCGCGTCCAGGACGGCGTCCAGGTCCAGGGCGACGATCTGGTCGGCGACGACCTCTTCGGTGGAGCGAGCCCCAACCTGGGCGGTCTGCGCGATGGGACGCGCGGGGATGGCCGCCGTGATGCGCGGGATGCCGCGCAGGTCGGTGTCGGCGTGGACGATGCGGCCGCGCACGCGGTCGCGGGAGGCGTAGGTCGGCGCGGGGATCGGGGCGACCGTCCATGCGCGCGCGGGGGTGTCGGCAACCTCGACAGCCTCGGGGACCTCGACGTTGAACACAAGGGAGGGCACGGAGCCAGTCGTCGGAGCAGACTCGGAGGAGGCCGCAGGCGCTGCGTCAGACGACGCGGACACGCGCGGGGCAGCCACGGCCTCGTCACGCGCGACCGAACTCTGCGCGGGACGAGCCTTTGGCGCGGACGCTGCGGGGCGCCCACCGCGCACGTCGGCGCGCAGCTTGGTCAACAGTTCAACCTCGCGCTCGGAGGCGCGCTGCGAGCGGATAGCCGCGACGCGGGACGTCGACAGCGAGGCAACGAGAGCAGCGATCGGCAGGGCAATCCACGCCCAGGCGATCGAGGTCGCGACGATAACGATGCCGAGGATCACGGTAGAGAGCGCGCACACACCGGTGATGACCATGCGGCGACGCCCAGCAGCGCTCTCGGCAGCGAGGCGGGCTGCGCGACGGGCACGCAGTCGGGCGATGTCTCGGACCGCCTTATTATTGCGGCGATCGATGACGGGCCGGGTACGTCCAGTGGTGGCCGTGTACATGCTTCCTCCGCTCGTCAGTGCGCGCCGAGCCAGGATCGTTCCACTGGCGCGATCGCACATATCTAATTCTGACGCATTCGTACGAATCATGCGCAGGCTCGGGGAGAATCGGTCAATTTCACGAGACTCAACGATGGCCATTCGGCGCGCGACCAACTGCGGTACGGTCGCGAGAAGCGAGACGAATACCGCTGCGATGACGAGTCCACCAATTTCCACCCCCTCAACGTAGGGTGGTTTGTGAGTAGCAAGTTTGCTCATATTGGGCGTGTCGGACTCTCAAACCTGACGGTAAGTTCTGAATCGATAACAACTATCACAGTAGTAACACGTGCCCCACCAGTATCGCCGAGGCCGGGGCGGTCAGCGCTCAACAGCCGCCCTTTCGGGACCCAACGTGAGACTGTCGTCAAACATGCCACCCTCTCCACACGAGAACACGACATTTCTCCCAAACGGTAGAGAACAACGGTGGACACCCACGCCCCGGGCCAGCATCCGCGCGGCGCCGACGTGCCGACGCCACGCACACCGTCAAACGCGGCCCACACACCCGCGCCCGCGCACTCAGCTAATCGCCGAGCTCCCCCAGCGCCGCTGCACGAGCCCACCCTCAGGCAGCGACTCGGCATCGATAAAGAACGCCACATGATCGGCCCACTGGCCCGCAATGTGCATGAAGCGGGGACGCAGCCCCTCCTCGACCAAGCCGAGACCTCGGCACACGCCCAACGAACGCTCATTCTCCGGGCGCACGCACACCTCAACCCGGTGCAGGCCGAGCTCCCCCACCACCAGATCAAGGACGAGCGCAGCAACCAGGGAACCCAGGCCTCGTCCCGCCCAATCCGACACGATCCAGTAGCCCAGCATCCCCGACGACATCGCACCCCAGTGCACGTTGGAGACGGTGAACTGGCCGACGAAACGCCCATCGATCAGCACGCCAAAAACCAGGCCGGTCCCCTCGCGATGGTCGCGCTCGGCGCGGCGCATGTACTGCGAGAACGTGGGGATATGCTCGAGCGAGTCCGGAGGCAACGTCGCCTCCCACGGGCGCAGCCAGTGCCCGTCGGCGCGACGCACCGCATCGAGCGTCCGATGCTCCTGGCCGCGCACGGGACGCACGACGAGCTCGCGCGGGTTCGCGCTGCCGGGAGGGCCCGGACGTAAGAAACCGCGCCCGACCGGGTCAGCGACGCGCAGCGTGAGCATGTCGATGTCGCGCCCCCACACGCACCTGGAGCGCCGCAGGAAGCAGATCATTCGAGGACCAGGCACTGGAGGGTGTCCCCAGCGCGCACGTTCGTGACATCCTCGGGGACGACCGCCAGCGCGTTGGAGTCCGCGAGCGCGGACAGCAGCAACGAGGCCGGGGTTCCCATGACGGAAGCGTTGTAGCCGGCGCGCGGGGAGCCGGTCAGGCGCACGCGAACGAATTCACGGCGGCCGCGCGGGGAGTACCAGGAGCGGTCGATGACGGCGCGCACGACGGGGCGGTTGACGGCGGTCCAGCCCTGCATGTGACGCAGGGCGGGGCGCACGAAGACCTCGAAGCAGACCTGGGCGGAGACGGGATCGCCGGGCAGGCAGACGATCGGAGTGCCGGGGCGCCCCTCCTCGGCGCCGACGGTGCCCACGCCCATGATGTGGCCGGGCCAGGCGGCGACGCTGTCGAAGCGCACGGTGCCCAGGGCCCCGAGGACCTCGCGGACCGTGTCACCGCTGCCGTAGGAGATGCCGCCGGTCGTCAGGACGAGGTCGGCGCGCACCAGCTGGTCCTCGATCGTTTCGCGCAGGCGGGCACGCTCGTCGGGGACGGCGGCGACACGGAAGGTCTCGGCGCCCGCGTCGGCAACGGCGGCGGCCAGGGCGTGGCCGTTGGCGTCGAACACGGTGCCGGGGCGCGCCTCGCCGCCGGGCTCGACGATCTCATCACCGATCGAAATGATGACGACGCGCGGGCGCGGGTGGACGAGCACCCGGTCGCGACCCACGCCGGCCAGGAGCGCCATCTGACGCGCCCCGATACGCGTGCCAGCGCGCAGCACGGTCTCACCCTGCGCAACGTCCTCGGCGCGGCGGCGAATGTTCTCACCGCTGGCCGGGGCGGTGCGCAGGGCGACCTGCGCGATCCCGTGGTCGGTGAACTCGAGGGAAACCACGGCCTCGGCGCCCGTGGGCATGGGCGCGCCGGACGCAATACGAATCGCGGTGCCCGGCACGAGGGCGGCGGGGTCGACCGCGCCGGCGCGGATCTCCTCGGTGACGGGAAGCGTCACCGGCGTCTCCAAGGTGGCCCCCTCGCAGTCACGCACGCGCACGGCGTACCCGTCGCACGCGGACAGGTCGGCGACCGGGAGGTTGAAGGGCGCCTGCACGTCCTCCGCGAGCACGCAGCTCACCGCATCGACAAGCTTGACGTCGAGCGGGGGCACCGCGTGGGCGACGGCCTGGCAGTCCTGGTAGAAGTCGGCAACGCTTCGCATAGTTGTCAGTCCTCAAGCTTGGAGCGCAGGAACTCCCTGAGTTCCCCTCCAAGCGCCGGGTCCTCAAGGGCGAGCGTCACGTTTGCCTCGAGGTAGCCGAGTTTGTCCCCGGTATCGAAGCGACGCTCGTCAATAACTACACCGTACAACCCTCCGCCCTGTTCTTCGGGGAGGCCGATCATGCGCGCGTACCCGTCTGTGAGCTGATACTCACCGCCGGCACCCGGTTCGATGTTTTCGAGGGCTGTGAACACGGCCGGGTCCAGCAGGTAGCGTCCGACGACGGCGTACTCGGACTTAACTTCGTCGAGCGGGGGCTTCTCGGTGACGTCGGTGATGCGCATGAGCTGACCCTCCTCCAGGTCGACGCCCTCGGGCACGGGCAGCACCTCGACCGCAGTAGAGGCGTAGGCGGTGGCTTGCTCGGGCGTGACCTTCAGCAGGGCGACAACGCTGCCGCCCAGGGCCTCGCGGACCTGGATCATCTTGCGCAGCAGCCGCGAGCCGGGTTCCATGAGGTCGTCCGGCAGTAGGACCGCGAAGGGGGCGTCGCCCACGTGGGACTTCGCCTGGAGGATCGCGTGGCCGAGGCCGAGGGGGTGCCCCTGGCGCACGGAGTGGACGCGCGCATACTTCTTGTACTCGTTCACGTACTCGAGGGCCTTTTCCTTGCCGGCCTTCTCGAGGTCGGCCTCGAGGCCGGGCTCAGCGTCGAAGTAGTCTTCGATGGCCTGCTTACCCGCGCGGGTGACAAACAGGACGTCTTCGATGCCAGCGTCGGTGGCCTCACGAACGATGTATTCGATCGAGGGGCGGTCAACGACGGGAAGCATCTCCTTGGGGACCGACTTCGTGATGGGCAGGAAGCGGGTTCCGCGACCGGCCGAGGGGACAACGGCGTGCACTACAGGCTGGTTTTTCTCTGACATACTGCAAGGGTAGCGAAGAAACGACCGAAGAGGGAGACGATGGCCACAAAAACAACTCTCCGCGCGGAGATTCGAGGTCGGCGCCGGGGTCGCCGAGCACTCCCCGGCACCTCGATTGGCGCACCGTCGTCAGATACTGACCAAACTCCCCTGCCAGTACGTCACCGTGCCGAAGCGGAAGGGATCGCCTTCCAGGTGCGTGCCCTGGCCTCGTCGATGGGGTCCGTCGCCCTGCCCGCGCTCTTCGTGCCCACTCCGCTTGAGCCGGACCTGTCCCTGACGCTCGGCCTCTTTCCCCGCGCGCTTCTACCGGTCCTCGTTGACGAGGCCGGGGTGGCTCTGAGCGGACCGCACTGGGGACTGTGGGAGGCAGGGCAGGCGTTGGTGATGCCTGGGAGGCCTCCCGCTCAGCCATCGGGCGAGGCATTGGCGTCGGAAGCGCTGGCTCGGGCCGACCTGATTCTCGTGCCCGCGCTGGCCGGGGGCCTGGACGGGACGCGCCTGGGGCAGGGCGGCGGCTGGTACGACCGCACGCTCCCCCACCGCTGCCCCACCGCGCCGGTCGTCGCCGTCATTTTTGACGACGAGGTACTGGAACCCGGCCAGATCCCCCTTGAGGCGCACGACGTGCCCCTCGACGCGATCATCACGCCCACGCGCACGATCCGTGTCACGAGGCCTTAAAACGAGTATTACGCCACGTCTCCCAAGTGTTTGTCACCTATCTCTCATAGGCCGATTATCTGCTGTATTGCAGCAACGCTGCAACAAATTGCCGGTACTGCGACGAACATTACCCCTCACTCACTATCTTTAAGACGAAAGTCCCCCTAATCTTCTCCGTGGTAACAGTGCGCCCACACGGCGCCAGCCCCGGCGGCTCCCGCCCGCCACGCCGAACTCTCTCGGCGATTTAGACGTGTCGGCCCCGCCGACCTTTCACACAGGAGAACCCATGCTTAAGGGCTTCAAGGAATTCATCTCTCGCGGCAACGTCGTTGAGCTGGCCGTCGGTGTCATCATCGGTGCCGCCTTCAAGAACATCGTCGACGCCCTCGTCGACGGCATCATCAACCCGCTGATCGCCGCCGTCATCGGCAAGCCCGACTTCTCGGATGCCTTCATCCTCACCCTCAACGGCACCGACGTGAAGTTCGGCGTCCTGATCACCGCCGTCATTAACTTCCTCCTCATGGCCTTCGCGATCTACTTCTGCATCGTTGTGCCCATGAACGCCCTCAA
>ERZ773180.1063-NODE-1063-length-14446-cov-10.139810_pt1 | contig 14446 bp, 14 predicted proteins | sample MGYA00511080_ERZ773180 | MGnify/ENA primary metagenome ERZ773180 (study PRJEB29015, sample SAMEA2738175) | human oral metagenome | biome: human oral; feature: human-associated habitat; material: saliva | place: China | collected 2178 ...
TCAAGAAAGCAAGGCCAATCCGAAAGCCAGATACTCTCGTCCCCACTCGGAAAGAGCGCTCGTCAATCTCATCTCGTGTTGGTAGTAACCAAACCAGGAACCAACCAAGCAGATAACCCACTCCACCACCGGTGGTATTCTGAATGATATCATCGATATCTGCTAAGCGGTAGGGACCCGGATATAGGAAATAGAGACCTGACAACTGGGTCAACTCCAAAAAGAGACTAAAGAGGGCCGTCAGGAAAATTGTCTTCTTAAAACCACACTTGAAATAATAGCGCAGGTACATCCCAAAAGGAATCAACATCAAAACATTAAAGGCAGGCACATAAAAAGTCGGATGCTTAAGAGCATGAATCCAAGTGCTTGTCTGCGCTAGATCAAAGGGACCTTCCTTGAAAAAATCCACCACAAAGGCAAAGGGATAAAGATTGATCATTTCCGAGTAGCTAGTATGGATCTTAGTTGGGTCTGGCAGGGGCAAGACCACCAACAGATAGACCGTCATCAAGTAAAGCATAAAAGAATAGAAAATCAGCACCCGCAATTTATTGACCGAGCCATATTTTCGATAATTCAAAATCATATAGGGCAAGGTCAGCAAAAATGCCAAGAATGGAAAGAGCTGAACAGCTGTTTTAATTGTAGAAATATATCCCATCGTGTCTCCCTTTTACCGTAATAAAATCACCCTTTGCACAATGACAAAAGGTGATTTCTTCATTGATATAGAATATTATACGGCGCCATAATGGAAGAGTCAAGGAAGCAAGATGAAAATCTCGCTTAATAGTCGGCTTAATAGTTAGTTCTCCTTCTTAAGCTTTTACTTCCTATAAAAACCAAAAGGTAACTAGCAATCCCCGACAGATGCAAGCAAGTCGAGATCCATCCGGTGATCATTGGCAAAAGCATCAGGCTAGCTAGAAGGATTAAGAAAAGATAATACAGTTTTACGGTGCATGAAAGTTCTTTCCAAATATTCGGTAAAAGTATGACTCCTCCAGTTATAAAAGCATAGCCAACCGCAGAAATCCCCGTCGTCTGAATTTTTTGCCCCAGAGTTAAGAAGTGAAAGGCGATAGAAGAGATGACTGTCGCAGTCACAAAAACAAGCAAAACATGCTTGGAGCCTCTTTTCCTTTCCAGCAGTCCGCCAAAAGGTAGAATCATGAGCCCATTCAAAAACAGATGTAGCCATAAAAACCAGAGGGGGGCTCCCTTACTTCCATGCATCAAGGTTCCACTTAAATACTGCCAAGAATAAACCGGTTTTGAATGAAAGGCCAATAGGTCGTACATAGCATTCCCATAAATAGAAGTGAGAATTCCTAAAAATAAACAAATGAAAGTTAAAATACTGACAACAGGGTAGGTTTTGAGGATGCTTTTCATGTTGCTAATTCTCTTCTATATACTTCTAATTTTTGCAGTTCATATCTATGTCTATTATACTACACTCCGATTTCTAATTTCCCATTTTATGCCCACTTCAAAGACAATAGATATTAAACAAGAAAATGCCAGTAGATATAGTTGTAGATGAAAATCCAGATTGGTTTCCAAAAAGTCAGAAAGTTGCTAAAGGCATGTAAGAAAATCGGTAAACGGATATCTTTATGCTTCTTGTAGACAGCTGCCAAGAAGAGCCCCGAGCAGAAATAAAGAGCAAAGGTGACAGGGTCCCGATATTGATGGATCAGATGAAAGGCCGCAAAGAGTAAGCCCGAAAGCAAAACGTCTAAATGAAACTTACTCTCTTTAAAGAAGACATTCATCAGATATCCTCTAAAAATAAATTCTTCTATCATAGGAGATATAATGGTTGCCAGGACAAAAAACAAAGTACCCGAAATACCAGGGCCATTTAGATAGATAGAAGATGGCAATTTTGTTTGATGAACGACAGGAACGAGAAAATCTTGAAAAGTTTGCAGCACCCATCTTTCAAAAAAGAACCACAAGAGCACCAGAGCAACATACCCCAGATAGGACCACTTCCATTTCTGTCTGTTTGAATGGGTGGCTATCTTCTGTCTTTTAAACCAAAATAGAATGGCGATGAGTAGCAAAGAGTAGAGAATCAAATACATGAAATAAAGAAAACTTACATCACCATTGAAAACTCCAGTTAGGTAGATACCAAGGGCATCGATCCCAAAAACAAATAGATATAACAAGAACAGTAAAGCGACTCCATGTTTGGCATATTTCATAAGATCTTATCTCCAATATCATTTTTTCATACAATTATTCATAAGTATAGCACATGGAAAAACTTGTAGGCAAGAAAATCCTCAATTGTTCCTTTTTGAACCTAAACGGTCACTATCAATTATTTATTTGATTCAGATAGATAGAAGAAAACAACAATTTAGAATGGCTTTGAAACTGCTATTTAAGATGATAGATGAATTGTCCAGTTTACAATGAGACTTCTGATTTTTAAAATCAAAAAGAACACCACGAAAGATGCTCTTTGTAAGTGTTGTAATTCTCTCGAATTAACGTTTACTAAATTGTGATGCTATATGACTCCTCTTAAGACTAGGTTTGGTTAACCTAAATTGCAACTTAACTTAAATAGATTAATTTAAAGGAAAATTCAACTGTATCTCCCTTTAAATTTATCTATTTTATCTGAATTTCATTAAATTAAGGCATATTTTTAATAAATATCAAAATACGCCCTATATTAAACTAAAACTATTAATAGTCGCCTAAACATCTTAATTGTACTTCTAAAAATTCAGTTGAGTGGCTATTATCATCATTAAACTGATTTACTTTATATTTTTGAGGACCTTTTCTTATATACAATTCTAGTTTTTGTGTTTTTAAATTATTATAAAGAGATATTCCATTAATACTCTCTGCCTCTAAAATTAACAATGTTTTATCATAAACTTTTACATATTGCATATGGCTTTTTAAGTATAACTTTAATTTGTCAGGCAAACCAGAGTCACTAATTTTCTCATTAATAAATTTTAGATAATCTTCGAGACTCATTTTTAATATTTTTGCCTCTCTTTCTATACCAACAATTCCAAAACCATTTATTTCATTAGCATTAATATTATCTAACTCCTCAATTCTTCTTGTATCGCTAGTTTTATCTGCAATACCAATCAATATTCTTCCTTTAATATTTTTTCCGTGATTAGCCATTGCACATATATTCATCATTATTTTTTCAAAACTTTTCTTATCAAATTTCCTTTTAGGATCTAGCGTAAGAAAACCTTGTTTAAAGTCAAATTTTCCCTCTTCAGTAACAACTTCATCCAAAAAACGAAGAATATCATGTTCTGAGATTTTTATATTAAAATCTGACTCTAGTAACTTAATTACTAAGATACCATTACGATTTTCTTTTAAAAAAAATCGATTCGGTTTATTAAAAAATTGATAAACCAACTGCCTAGAAATATGATAGTTTTGTTGAATTAACTTTATTAGTTTTGATAACTCTTTTTCTCCATTATTTTGTCTCAAAATAAATTTCGAGTATTCCTCTATTGTCTTAGTTTTATTCCCATGTAATTCTTTTAAATCACTCCTATCTTCTGCAAGAGTGAAATATTCAACTTTAGTATTTTCATCTTTATGGTATTGTAAATATTTTCTCTGTTTTAAAAAATTTTTAAAATTATACTTTGTTCCACTGTAGGTCTTTTCGGAACGGCTCCAGAGTTCTGAAAATGTTAAAATTTCTTCCCCTGATTCTTTAAAATGTTTTAAAACATATTCATTATAATTTGTTTTAACTCTTTTAGGTTTTATTCGTGAAGCAAATTTTCTTTTCCAATCTGAAATAATATAAGTCCCATCATCTAGTTGGTAAAAATCTTCTTGACTCAAATATGAAATTACACTTTTTTCATTAATTTCTCCTCTTCTTCTCTTAATTTCTTCTAAAATATAAGTGCTTGTTAAGGGCTTGTCTTCAACATAAAAAATATTTTTCATGAGGTCCTTAATAGAAATTTTTGCTATCCCAAAATTTTTTAATCCCCACTCCTTATTACCTAAAGATGCTAATTCCGGATGAGCAACTAGCTGATTTGATAAATATTGAGTCGTTACAATTTTATCTCCAACTTTTCCTCTGTCTTTATTAATTGATTTTTTTATATCTTGAATCCCCATTTTCTTCTGCTTAATCCATAGAAGTTTATATGCACTATCGCCTACAGATAAATCTAAATCTGGGTAATCTAAATATTCGACATTATCGATAACTATTTTTTTAAACGGAATTACCTCTATAGATAATAAGATATACTCCTTAGATTTTTTTCTTCTTCTTTTTGCAGATTGAATTATAATATTATCTTTTGAGATTGGTAAAATATTTTTTTTAACTATTTTTAATGTTCTGGTTATCTCTTCTTTGAGTACAGTTTTGTCAATTTCAGAACTTAAAATGATATCAATATTCTCTTTATCTAATGTAATTCTTTTTATTTCTAGAATTTTAAGATACATGTCAAAATAATTTTTATCATTAGCAGATATTCTAAATTTGTTTATAAGTTCAAAGTAGGATATAATTTTTTTATCTTTTAAATCATTTAAAAATTCTTTTGTCTTACAAACTAATTGCTCATCACACTTAAAGTTTTTATTTTTTATTGTTGAATCATTTATCAATAAACTCATCTTACTAAAGATTTTCGATTCAATTTGATGAATTCTCTGTTTAGATACTCCTGCAAGAATACCAATCTCTTCATATGTATAAAAACGTTCTTGATTAATTCCATTTTTCTTATATATCATTGCTTTATACCGATCTGATTCTATCGACTCAAAATAATCTTCGAAAAATTTTTTTATTAGCTTAATCATTACTTCCCTCCAGTATAATAAAAATAGAAAACGTCAATTTTTAAATATATTAATTTTATTTATTAAAAATTATCCCCATATTACTAAGCTTACAATCTCAAATTCTTTAACAGCTTTAATAAAGTAAAAACTAATTTTACAAAATTTATTGTATCATATTCTAAGCTGAATATATTTTAATATTTAAGCATTACTCCAAACTATATTTCCCATTAACTAAAAACAGCTCTATCCCTAGTTCATATGCTAAATATACAATGAATGGCTCAAACCCAATATTTCTTCTATCAAAAACATCATTGATTTCAAGCCAAATATCATTATCAAAAAAGGGAAATTAAATCCAGAAGCTTTTTACTCAAAGAGACTTTCCACATCAGACGTCGCCTGCAGCTACAGACTCATGGAGTCTTCCAATTGAAAGAAGTTAAACAGGCTGTCATTAAGCAAAACGGAAAATTGATCATCGTAGGAATGGGAGATGAAAATCCTAAATATCCAGTTATCACCAATGGAGTGATCCAGACAGATATTTTGAAGACTATCAACAAAACCGAAGACTGGCTTATGGACCAACTCAAACAAGATGGCTACGAAAATGTAGATGATATCTTTATCGCAGAGCACGACAAAGGAAAATTGAATGTCGTGACTTATTCATCCCTCTTTTTCACGATATCGTAAGGACTCACTCCAACTTTCAGATTACCGTAGCGAATATTTGACTTTCCATTTCAGAGGGTATATACTTATATTAATCTGAACTAAATAGTTTTAATTTTTTAAATGAACTGTCTTCAATTCAGATTAAAAAAACTATTTACTTAACGGAGGTGGCGCTATGTCATTAGAAGATAAATTAAACCAAGTTAAAGGTTCTGTTAAAGAAGGTCTCGGTAAAGTAACCGGCGACACAAAAACAGAAGCTGAAGGCGTTGCTGAAAAAGTTGCATCAAAAGCTAAAGAAGTTGCTGAAGATGCAAAAGAAGCTGTTGAAGGAGCTATCAACGGTGTGAAAAACATCCTTCACAAAGACGATAACTAATTTTTAACGTTCTAGAACTACTCTATTTTCTACCGTCACGTTTGACTGTGGAAGATAGGGTGGTTTTTTGTTTGCTTCTGATTCAATTAGATAAACAAAAAACACCTGAAAGGTGCTTCTTGGACATATTATCACTCTTTTGAATTGACAATTTCAAATCCCTGCCTTGCTAATATTAGCAACATACTGGACCATCTATTGAACAGATAGGTGGAGTTGGGCCAATTAAATTTTTCTTATGCCGTTATCTCTACTTTTTTAAATGTATATAGAAATGCTAGCAAAACTAACACCATATACACTACTGCAATGTAATTAGAAGGTAGATAGATAACTAAGGTCGAAAACAATAATCTCGAGACAACATCCCCCATTTGGAAGTAGGTTACCATTCCTCCAAATATAGTCGCCAATTTCGTTTCATCTATATGATTAAATATGATCGCTCCCATTTTAGGGTTTAGCGCACTAACGAACACACTCGAAAGAAAGGATGCGAATAGCAATAAATAAATATTTTGGTAGTAAAATGCAACAAATGAAAGCAAAACAGTCATTAAATTCATTTTTAGCAAAGCTCCTATGGAGAGGCTTTTAAATCTTTTACTAATCAGAATGAACGCACCTCCTAAAATCCCTCCAGCAACCGTACTAATGCCTAAAAGTGAGATGGTGGTTGCTGTATTCATAATGGTCAGAACAGAACCTTTAGAAAGATTGACGACAACTAATGGTGTGAGAATAGCTAAGCTTCCATTAAGAATCGTATCACTAGTAGGGCAGCCTTCATATGACTAATACTAAATAGATGCTTGATGGAGAGTTTTAAGTTTGACATGATCTCGGAAAACAAAGTTTTGAACTGAAATGTTGAGCCCGTGCTAGACGGGGTTTGATCATCATAATCATCATCAATTTGATGTTCGATCACTAGCATAATGAACAAACTAATCGCAAAGGTCAGAGAATTGATAAGAGCTAAATGAAAGAAACTAAGAATCGTGATCAAAAACGCTCCCAATGATTGATTGACAATATTCATTGTTGACGTTACCGTCTGCCTAAAGGCCATTGCCTCTTCTCTCTCTGATTTTTCCACAATTCGATTCGAAATTGGGTAAAAAAGACCATTTTCAAATTGTCCCAGTGTATCTGAGATAAGATTAACCATACTAGCCAGTATGACTACCATAATAGATGCCTTAAAATTCATCACCATAGCCACTACTAAATACAAACCTACCCGTATCCACAATGTTTTAATAATGGTCTCAACTTTATTCATCGTTCTATCTGCAATGATTCCAAAAAATACTGCAAATAAGATCGGGATCGTCTCTGATAGATTGATGATTGAAACAGCCAAATTACTGTCTTTCAGCTCCGTCACATAGGTCATGAGAGCTATAAAATATAAGGTATCTCCCAAATTTGATATCAGATCTGAAAGTAGAACTTTCAAATATAGCTGATTCTTTAAAATTTTTCTCATACGTCTCCCTTAAATCCTCACTGCATAAAAAATTTCTTTCTTACTTTTTGGTTTCCATGTTTAACTCCCTTCAAGCGTTCCTGTCCCATTTTCAACATTTCTTTCTCCACCTTACTCCATTTTCCAAAGAGGCATTCTTGTAAAACTTCTGCTGCTGAGGTTTCATCTACTTGCGAATCATAAACATATGAATCAATAAATTCTAAATAGGGGAATATACTACCCTCTTTTATACGATCACTTCCATTATCCCTTCAATCAGCCCCGTAAAACCTTTTGCCACATAGATAATTTCATCAGGGTCATGAATGTAGCAGATAATCTGCCCTTTTTGCCCCTCCTGGTCTGGATCAAAATCGAGCATGAGATAACAAGAATCACAATATTCCGCAAAAGGAAGCCATTTTTTATTAAAAAGATAGGGTTTTATTCTACTATCACGCATCTCTTCAACATCTTGGCTTGAAAAATAGTCGGGAAATTCCGTTAACAGGGCATCCCTATTTTGAAAATATCTTTTCCAAGCTTCTATTTCCTGCAAACTCATCAGAGAAAAAGCCATTTCTCTTTGGTCAATCACACAGGGTAAGACTGCTAAGTATTTACTGCCGTTTTTGTAGCGATAGACCTCCTTAAGCTCATCGGGGAGAGAAATTCCAAGTCTCTTCTCAAACTCCTGAATTTCCTCCTCAGATGCACCAGAGATTTCCTGGTACTCTTCCAGGTATCCTTCCTCTACAGGATCATCCAAATCCCAGTCTTCAAAAGCTTCACAAATATAAGTTGCTATTTTCTTAACTTGCTCAACTATACACATAAGAACCTCCTTTTTTGATTCCTCTTCCCCTTCGAATTATCATCTCAAAATGTGTTTAAAATATTGATAGACTTCCAATTTATTAAATTAGAATATCACGAGAAATGCATTAAATATTTCTCACTTACTTAAGTTATATCACAATTTCTGGCCAAATTCTAACTCTTATTTACCCAATTTGTAAAATTAATCCAGAAAAAAGCATCTCGTATTAGACGAAATGCTTTCAATAAGTGTAAATAAGTTTTAACGTTTACTAAATTATGATGCTTTACAAGCTTTCTTAAGACCTGGTTTGGAAAGTATTATTTTCAATTGATTTAAAAATAGCTTCATAACAGTATTTAAGGGCATCCTTACGCAACTAAAATTTCAAAAAATTGATTTTAGCTTGATAATTTAGGGAAGTTCCAGTATAGTTTCGAAGCGCTTCATTATAACTATATACAGGTCTTCATTTTTTAAAGAATTCTTTACCAAAAACGTCCCTAAGCCATGAACTAGTATAATCATACCTATCACCAAACCTTATAATAGTCAAATCTTGAACCTCAGTGGCAGCAACCGATATTTTTATTTCTCTTGGAAAATGTAACTGGCGCAGATTTAGTTTTGTTTTAAGATAAATATCCCCAAACATTTCATCACTGCCTATCACTTCTCCATATTTACTTGCAATTTTGAGACATTTAGAGAACACTTCTTTTTTTGTGCCGGTAACAGACAATAGATTTCTATTTATTAAAATGTACGGTATTAACTTCATTCTTACACTTTCTTATGTGATTTTTTAAGACTGTTATAAACATCTAACAAGGGTACGGACGAAGAGGTGTTAGGAGTTTTCAAAGGTATTTATCGTCCTAATCGTTCCGAATCCCAGTTTCCATATTCGTCATACCCAAACCCATCAGGATCCATTGCATCAATTCCATCCTGTTCTAATGAATGACTACAAAAACTACAGTAATAATACCCACTTTCTTCATCGCTAATACTCCAATCAATATCCTCTTCATCAAAATCATTTCCACATTCTGTACAAATGTACTCTCCATTAATTATATCCTGATAATCTATTTCATATGAACTAGATTCGTAACTTTCACCGTAACCATAACTACCATCAAACGACTCATCTCTTAAATCATCTTCGTTTAGGCGCTTGTGAAGAGTTATCAATACTATTTTTACTGTTTCCCTAATTATCTCTTCACGATTATCTACAATGAATTCTATACCTTTTTGACCTAATTCAACGGTATTGTCTACAATACTTTTAATACCCTCTTGACCTAATTCAATGCCTTTTTGACCTAATTCAACGGTATTATCTACAATACCTTTAATACCCTCTTGACCTAATTCAATGCCTTTTTGACCTAATTCAACAGTATTATCTATTGTATCTCTGATTAATTTTAAAGAAACATTTCCAATTTCGTTTAGATTAAATCCCATGTCTTTTTCCTAATATTTATATTTTAGTTCCATTTTTAGAGAATAATTTAAATATCTTCTCTTTTTGGATTATGTATTCCTTTTTGTGTTTACACATCTTATTGTACACTACTTAGTTTAGTTCTGTAAATACTCAACAAAGCTTTTATAAACCTTATTAAATCGACTTTTTTTACCGTTTTAGAAAAATAGGTAGTGATTGAAAAACGTCTAGATTTATAAAAATACTACCTATAATTTTACTGAAGGGGCAATATTCAATTGGCAACTAAAATTCGTTATAATTTAGTATTCATCAACCCATGTCTGCCCTTCCTTTAAATTAAATCCATTAGCCTCAGCGCTTGCTATCTTTTCAACAGAAGCCTTGTATCCTTCAGGTAAGTTTCTAATATGCTTACTAGCATGATGAGAATCTAAAGATTTAAATAGCTCCGTATCATTCACGTTCTGATCTGATTCAAATTCAAATGTAGATTCAAAATTACTTTCTTTATGGTAATCGTCTCTATTCGAGCTATTATTAGAAATCGCTTTAATAATGGCGGCTCCTATAGTAATTGCTGTCTCAGGGTGCTCTACAAAAAATTTTATAGCAACTCCCGCAGCTTTCTTACCAAACTTAAGTCCATTACTGCCTACAACTTTGGCTGTATGCCATAATTTTTTAATGTCGTTCTTTCTATTTATATCTACAGAGCTATTAAAATCATCAATTTTAGATTGTGTTACATGTGACTCAAAAATATTATCTACTATACTGCTATCTTCAAATTCTATTTTAAATAAATTTGTCGATTTACTTGAAAATACTGACCAATCATAAGTTTGATTATTAAACATAATTTGACTGTATAATTTGGCTTTTACATTATTTACATTAATATCTTTGATGCTAAGGTCAGTTTCAGTACTTGGATAAACTTCAAATTCTAAGAGTTTTAAATAATCAGCAATCACCCTTAGAATATCTTCCTTATTCCAAGTCGTTGCTATTGCCCTTTTTTTAGGAAACTGCATTTTCAGTTCCTCGAATTGCGCTCTTTGTTTTTTAGTTAGCTGTTCCAATCCGTCCTCAGTGGTTAAAATCCCATCTACATCAACCATCGGTATTTCATATCTATTTCGAATTATCTTTTTCCATTGGTTAAAAACATAGGTGCTACTACCACTTTTTACATCAGGACCAGGTACTGCCTTAAAAACATTACCAATCTTTATTATGTGAAGAAGATCAGCTTTCGAAGATGGATCTGGATTAGTAATTGTCATCACAACTGAACCTTTATTTTTAAGAGCGTTGTATTCTGCACAAACTAACCACTCTGTTAATATACCACGAAACAAACTTAAATCATTTCTCCCATTTCTTTCCCTTAACAAAGCTAAACCTCTTGATAAGCTCTGAGGTGTCCTTACAATTTTATCAATCACTTCGTCGGTATAATTTTTAGTCGAATACTTCTTAACAGCATCCTTAACACATTCAATCATTTCCTCAGGAATCACATATTCAGCATTTAGTAAGTCAACAATTTGTTCTCGCTTTTCAATTGACATTTCCATTTTCTCACCCCAAAATGAATTATTTCTTTTCATAGATTATTTAATAAATTTATCAACTCCTCATCATTTATCATTGTTTTCTTTTTTGGTTAAATTGACAATAGTATATGCATTAACTATCCCTATCTTATACCTCTTGTTAATCAATTTTACTACATCAGAAAAGCTTCCCTCATTATTCTTTATAAAATCAATTTCTTTTCCACCATTATTAATGATATATTGTGTAAACTTGTTTTTTATAATATATTTTCTCCATAATAAATATATAACAAGAAAAATTAACAAAATAATTAAATAAGTCTGAAAGATCATAATCCCCTCCTGTAATTGAAAAGTTTGCCATATCATTTGTATGCCTTATTAAATGAATTTTAAAATTTTTGGAGCATATTTATTGGCGACTGCTCCTAGACAAAATCCGGTTAAGACATATAAAATTTTTGAACTTTTATCTTTAACAATACTGGTAACATTTTGTTCTTCAGATAAATTTACTTCTTCTATTTTATCTTTTTCACTAATAACGCGACTTTCAAAATCTGTTTGCCCTTTATGCAACAATCCATTTTGGGAAATATAACATACGGAAATTTTTTCTCCAAAACAAGAATTTAAATTGTTCAAATTATATGCATCTACACTTAACTTTTTATCGTTGGTAATCAATAATTGACTAAATTCAGTTTTTCCCATTGTCAGACGTGATAACAATTCTGAATCTGCAAAAGCCTTCTCAGCATCCAAATTATTTAAATTCTCATCTTCAAAAATAAATAAATTACAAAATCTCTTAAATAAATCAATAACAGCTTTCGCTTTAAATTCCTTAGATTCTATTTTTGAACTTAGATGCTTAACAATCTCTAAACAAACCTCCCTAGTAACAATTATTTTCTTATTATACTTTATAAAATATTGTTGGTAGTTATTTAAAAACATCCTAAGATCTTGGACATTCATAAGTGATGAAGTATCGATATATATTTGATCATTAAGTAGAATCAATTTGTCTACATATTCCATATTTGTCATATTAGAGGACCTCCCATTAAATATTAAATAGATTATACTTTACACATTTTATTTAAACAACTAAAAACGGGACTTATATGGTCCCGTTTTATAAATTGTTGTATAAAAATTTTAAATCAGTTATTTTTGATTTTAATTTTATTATTTCCTCTATTTTATCAACTCCAAGTTTAAATGCAGTTATCAAATCTTCTTTTGTTAAAATAACTTTTTCATTTTTATAATCGAATATTGCCTCTTTCTTGGTTGCTTCTACGAAACTATATTTTTCTTCATGTAAAAGTGTACCAATTGCTTTTCCATCTGTCATCCTGTATTTCTCTTCAAGTGGATCATATTCTTTATAAATTGGAATAATTTCTTCCTGTTCCACACATCCGAATTCTTTATTAACATCATAATAATTGTAAATGCCACTTGTTTCTGCATCATCCATTAATTGTTCATAATCTCGAATAAATTCTTTTTCATTTTTTAAATTGTCTATCAAATTCTCAAGACTTCTTTTTATTTCTATATAATTTACTTTATAAGTATAAGACCACTCTTGTTGATCTCTCATGACACAATAATCTTCTATTTCTTTAATAGATGAAATCTTCTTTCTCTCTACTATCTTTTTATCTCCATAAAAATTTATAAAATCTTCTTTATTTAAATATTGATTCATAAAATTACTCTGATTCATTATATAAAAAGTAAATTCATTATCTCTTATCTCTCCATAAAAGTATTCCCTTCTTTCTGGAATTGAAAAATTAAACCTCTCCTCAAATACCACTATAGCATCCTTATCTAATTTTGCACTTCTCCTAGATCCCCAATTTCTAGTGTCAAACAATATCTCATAATTTTTTTTTAGTTCTTTAAAATTAAGATCATATAAAATTGACACATAGTTTTTATATAAATCCGTATCTTTATCAAGTAGTTCTATTTTAAACTCTTGAGGATGTATAACTTCTATCTTACTTTTGTCAATATTACTTATTTTGATATGACATTCTTTCTCAGAATTCATTATTTTTATCCATGTTTCTACCATATACTGATGTGGATGGTAATACTCACACAAAGATGTTCTGTAGTACTCTCTATTAGAATACGTATGAGAATGTGGACCGGAAATTATGTTTTTAAATAAATTAGGGCTTTTAGATGATGTTTCCTTTCTAGAATTCTCATTATTTGTTCTTTTGGAGATACGAAGTCTTTTAAATCCTGAAGCATTTAGCGCTTCATTAATAAGTTCAACGCCTTTATTAATATAATCTCGCTTAAACTCTTTCTTTTTATTAATAGCCAAAGTTTGAGCAATAATATAATCTCTACTCCCCTCTCTTTTATCTAGTCCAGGTAAATCATCATAATAGAACAATGCTTTATTAGTCTCTTCCTCTGTGCAGAATAATGCTGCACAGATTGCAATGATGCAATCCCTAGTCTGATTCGGCTTTCTCTGATTGAGAATTTTTCGAAACATCTCATAGCTAATTCCTACTCTCTGAGCCAAATCTTTTGTTTTTAATCTATCCCCGAAATCTTTTTCACTTGATATTTCCTTGATATATTTTTTAAACTCCTTATCGTGTTTTAAAATTTCGGTTTCTGTAGGCTTTGAAACCTCCTTAAATACTACATCTGTCATCATATTCACTCCTCTCTTTGTACTATCTTAATTATATACGATTTCAACTTTGAAGTGAATTGCTTTTGGGACCATAATTTCACAAATAATAGATTTGTTAAAATTTGGAGAATTAATCATATATCACAAATAATATCTATACTAATTATAAATGTTCTACATATCAAAATATTTCAAAAAATATTAATCCTTAGCATCATTTTTATTTAACTGATCAAATATACTTATGACTAACTTTCCGAAAAATTTATACTTTTCTGAAAAGATAGTTTGAGCATTTCTAAAATAACTTTAGAAATTTGATAAAACCATTCCCATATTAGCTAAGACTACGATCATACATTACAAGAGAAAATAAATGATGAACTTGAGAACGTTCAAAAACTTTTATAATTTTTTGGTACAAAAAGAAATTTAATATCAAAAAATCCCGTTATAACGGGATATTTTTGATATCATTTGATGCCGAATGCAGGGATCGAACCTGTGACCTACGCGTTACGAGTGCGTTGCTCTACCAACTGA
>ERZ773180.1070-NODE-1070-length-14375-cov-7.682193_pt1 | contig 14375 bp, 10 predicted proteins | sample MGYA00511080_ERZ773180 | MGnify/ENA primary metagenome ERZ773180 (study PRJEB29015, sample SAMEA2738175) | human oral metagenome | biome: human oral; feature: human-associated habitat; material: saliva | place: China | collected 2178 ...
ATGCATATGAAAAGGATACAGATACCTATACAACATACTTCAATGAGGAAGAACCACAACACTTCCACGGTACAGGCGATATTTGGGCAAGCACCTTCAGCGGTGGACTTTTACAAGGTTTATCCTTACTACAAGCAATGACACTTGCTTGCGATTACGTGAAGGAATCTATCCATAAAACATTGGAAGAAGAAAATCATAATATCTATGGTGTTAACTTTGAACAAGCAATGCCATTCCTAATTACTTCATTGGAGAAATATAAAAATCACTGTGTTAAACCTACGGCTAAATAGCCAAAGGTTTAACACAGTTTTTATTGTGCCATCCCTTTTCAAAATGAAACGTTTTATAATTATTGAATCTAGTAAAATCTAAATCATGAATGATTTCTAAACTTTACGTAGTATCTTGTTATCTAAATCATAAATATAATCAACTTTAGATAATATTTGTGAATCATGCGAAGAAATAATAACAGTTCCAGATAAATTTAGTATATTTTTAGTGATAAAATCTTTCGTAATATTATCTAAGTTATTTTCGTATTCGTCTATCAAATAAACTTTCGCATTTTTTAAAAACATTCTATTTAGGCAAATTCTCTGTCGTTGTCCTCCAGATAAGTTTTGACCACCATTAATGACTATTGTATCTAGCCCCTTATCGAGATCATCATAAGAATAAAGTTCACCAGAATTTTTCTCCCATAAAGTTATATTATTACGAACTGTATCGTTAAAGATGTATGAATCTTGGAAAGATATAGAGTATATGTTACTAAGATTTACATCTTTAATATCTTCCCCTCCAATTTTTATACTTCCTGAATAATTTTTATATATACCACATAGTAGTTTTAATAATGTGGATTTACCGGATCCATTTTTACCAATAATCGCAACTTTACTACCAAAAGGTATTGAAAATGAAACATCATTAAATATTCGCGTATCCTTATACGAAAAAGTTAAATTTTCTATTGTAATATCATAGTTATTAATTACTTCTTTCGATAAGAAATTATTAGTTGTTTCTTTTAATAGTGTATTTATTCTGCCAATTGCTGTATTCATATTTGAAAATACAGAAATATTTTCAAAAACATCTGAAATAACCATAAACATGCTTCCGGTATATAGAATTAAACTAAGAATATTTCCTGTATTAATAGTTGATGAAAATAGTATCGAAAAAATAAGGATAGCTGTAATTACTAGCGCACCAAAAAGATTAATCACAAGTGTTGATTCTTGAGAGATAAAATCAAACTTAAATTGTTTATTTTTCCATTCATTAGATGAATCTTTATATTTTTTTAAAAAGTGTTCCTGCAATTCAAATAGTTGAATTGCATATAGTTGCTTAATAATTTCATGAAATAAATCTACTATATAGCTTTTTGACTGCAAGCATTCCTTAGCATTATTGGACTGAATGTGTTGCAACTTTTTTGAAATAAAATACAACAAGAAAATCAACGGAATAATAAACGTGCTAATCTTAATATCAATTTTGCAAATAAAATATACAGTTAATACTAATGTTGGTACTGATTTTCCTGTCCAGATAATTATGTTCAATATGGATTTATTTAAACTTTCAGAAGCATCTAAGATACGTGTAATAATTTGAGAATTTTCACTAGAAGTAAGGATCAATAAATTCTCATTCTTTAAAATTAAAGAAAAGTAATATTCTTTTATATCCGAAATAATGTTTAATGATAGTTTGGTTTGAAAATAGTTAATTAATGTTTTAACACCAATAGACAATAACCTAATCAAGAGATAAATCATTATCATTTGAAAAGATTTATTTATATTATCTACTATCTTTCCAACCAAATAATTTGGTAATACATTAAAAATAGAAAACAATAAATAGAAGCATAAAAGGAACAAAAAACGGCTTGTATATTTATAAATTATATTTTTTATTTGATCAGATAATTTATTCACTTTTAGCCCCCCATAGTTATTAGTTACTATATTCTTTTATTATTTATAATACTCATTTCGCCATGTAACTTTATTAATAACTTTAGTATATAAAAATAAATTTGTAATTCAAGTTAATATAATATAATTTCTATTTCCTTGATAACAATGTACATATACTGCATCTGTTAATAGTTCAACTAATCGAGTTGAAATACAATTATCTTTCACCAATTATTTCCTATCCTTTTTTATGAATTTACTCGCCAATTTATATACTTGATAGATTTCTTTATTCTCCAAATTCCAACCATCAACTTCAACCTCCACTAGTTGAGGATATTTCTTACTAATATCTCTTAATGCATTTCCTACTGACTTTCTTACGTATTCACTTGTATCATCCTTCAAAGCTGCAATTCTTCTAATTGCTTCATCAGGATGTTCTTTAAAAAATGGCCTACTTGTCCATATTCTCAATCCTTCCGTGACTGCCCTTCGAGTATTAGGATTCTTATTATGCAGCCATTTATCAATTACTTGTAGCGCTTCTTCAAATCCTTTTTTCTTGCAATATTCATCGAATGCTTTTGCTAGAATTTCTTGAACTCTCCAATTTTCGTCTTTAGAAACTTCATCTCTCATAAAATTTAATACATCTTCGTTCTCCGATAAATATCCAAAGAGAAATACAGCGTACATCCTTACTTGGCAGACATTAGATGAGTATGCAGAAAATGCCAACTTCTTGATATAGTCCATACCTTTCGATTGATAGTCAGCAAGTGCTCTTTTTTCCTGTTCCTTAAAACCATTTTCTATTAAAGCTAATTCTTTTTCTAAATTTGCAATATACTCTTTCATACACATGCACCATCTTCCATTTTTAATGTATCTCTCATTTACCAATACGATAATGTCCGACAATATCATTACGCTTCTCTAAGATATCTTGTTCATATGCCAACTGCCATGGACTATCATGGTGAATTACATATGGTACTCCTCTCTCATTTCTTCTGTCTGATACGATTCCAATATGATTGCGAAATACAATAATATCTCCACCCTGCCAGTCTTCAAAATCTTTTACATCAGTCGTAAGTATCTGCGCAGTATGATCAAAATATACTTTTAAATTTCTAACTCTCCTAAAATCAATATTGATATCTGGCTGATCAATTGCATAATCACTAGGATGATTTTGAATATCTTCTTGAATTAATGTCATTAAATCATACCCAGCATTCTTTAATGCATGTGCTACAACATCTGTACAAACTCCGTATTCATCGTCTGAATACCCTGTACTATAGTACTTGCTTTGATACTTTGGCTTTGTGGAAATGTATTCTAGCGCATTTTCTAATATATCTACTTGGTCATCGATACCATCATTATCTTGATCGTTATTGCTATGATGCTGTTTGACTTGATATTTACCCATAGGTCGTTTGATAGATGGATTTTGATAATGCCTATAGGCAAATGCAGAAATAATAATAACAATAGCGACTACATATATAGCAATCTTCTTTATCATATATCCCACCATACATGCATAGCATTACTTACGCATCTTCTTTCGTACGCGATTGATATGTCTTTCAAAGCTTCCATTCTGTATTAACTCCGCAACGATATACTGCATCAACGTTGAAACTGTATTGGAGCGGAAGGAGATTCTATCTTGAAATTGTTTTAAGTTCTTCTTTGGTAATATCATATATCCAATACGAATAGATGGTGCGATGGTATTGGAGAAAGTATTTAGGTAGATTACTTGTTTTTCATCTAATGCATATAGTGTTTCTCTACCATTCATTCCCAAGGTATATTCAGAATCATAATCATCTTCTACGATCCATGCATGATTTTCTTTTGCCCAGTGGATATATTGTTTTCTCTTGTTGATATCTGTTGTACTACCTGATGGGTAACTATGGTATGGTGTCACATGTAATACATCCGCATGATTCTTTTGTAGTTCTGAATTTAGGATACCATTCTTGCCAAGCTTCATACGTATGAGTTTTACATTCTCCGCTTCATACATGAGTGAGATTTTTTCATATGATGGATTTTCAATCGCATATACTTTATCACGTCCAATCATACTCACTAGAATTCCATAAAAGTATTCTGAACCAGAACCAATAATTATCTGTTCTGGATCCACATAGATTCCACGAACACGTGCTAAGTATGACGCGATTGTTTTACGTAGATATAACAAACCATTCCATGGTGACTTTGTCAGTAATACATCTTGTCGCATACTTAATACTTTACGCGCAGCCATCGCAAAAACATTGGAAGAAAATAACTTTTCATTGGTAATCTGTAGCTCCGGCAAGATCTCGATATTGCTATCTTCTTTAGTACTAAAAAAATCTTTCTCGAGATAACTTACGAAGTATCCACTTCTCATGCGAGATGTAATATATCCTTCTGAAGTTAAAAGTTCATATGCATGTGCAACAGTAATCACACTGACATTTTCCTTATCTGCTAGAATACGTTTTGAAGGCAGCTTATCCCCTGTTTGATATATTCCATGAATAATATCATTACGAATCTTTAAATAGAGATCCATGTATGCTTTGGTTTTATTGTTCATATCTCATTCCAATCTGGTCATATAAATTATAACATTTCTGGGTATATACAGATAACCAGAATCTATTTAAAATATACGCATATTTGGAGGTTTTATGAATATTTCAGTTAAAAGATTTACTTTAATCGCAATGTTACTAGCGATGACGATAGTTTTATCTTCATTCAGTATCCCGGTACCAGGTGGACATCTATACTTTAATGACTTAGTCATTGTAACAGCCGCACTCATGTTAAATCCTGTTGAGGCTTTCCTCGTTGGTGGTCTTGGTTCATTCCTTGGTGACTTGTTCTTCTATCCAACACCAATGTTTGTATCACTTGTTACACACGGTTTACAGGCAGTCGTGATTTCCCTATTAATATCTAAGAAAGAACATCCTACTTTAAAGGACTATATTCTTGCGGTAACTGCAGGTGCAATCATCATGGTTGTTGGATATACAATAGGACGTGCATTCATCTATGCAAATCCACAAACCGCAATGCTCAAACTACCATTCCAGATTGTCCAAGCTAGCTTTGGCGCAATCATGGCAGTCATCCTACATACACGCTTACCACTCAAAAGATTTCTAAAATAAATAGTTTCACATATTCTCCACTTTAACTCTTAACTTACCCTGTTTTTGATAACAATAACCAATAAAAAGGATGACTATATCGGAATGTCATTATAGACACTCTGTAGTCATCCTTTTTTCTTTTCTAAACTAGTAATCTTTAAAATATAGTTAATTTAAATCATTTATTCTTCTTCTTTTTTCTTTTTCTTTCCTACTAGATAGATTACATATCCTCCAGACACTGCTAGAACAGTTCCACCGGCAACAAGAAGAGGATTGATGCCACTTTCTTTTTCTTCACTATTTCCAGAAGTATTTTCTGAAGTAGACTGCTTATTCTCTTGCTCCTTGGAATCTTTCTTAGAATCCTTAGGCTTATCTTCTTTATTCTTTGAGTCCTGATTCTTTTTGTCAGATTCCTTAGTAGACTGATTTGGATTCTTTTGTTTATCTTGATTCTCTAAATACTCAAGATTAGCAAGAATAGCCTTAAATCCTTCTTTTGCCTTATTCAATAAATAGATGTTGTTTGCAACAACTTGTGAATCATTTTCTAAGTCTGCTTTCGTACCATTCAACTGATTCAACTGGTTAAGAATTACATTTAATTTATTCATCAATACGTTGTACTCAGCTTCATGCTGACCAAGAGTATTAATTGTTGCATAATCACTTGAACTACGTGCATTATAATCTGCTCTAAATGCTGCTAACTTTCCATTCTCTACATTTGCAACACTAGATTTTGTTGCTAATGTTGCATTTGCAGCTGTTAAGTCATTTCTATGTGCAGCAATATCAGCATCATAGATTGTTGGATCTAATGTTGGTAGTTCGTTATTGATCTGATTTACTCTGTTGTTGATATTCTTTTGACTATCTAGTAATTGTTTAGCCTGTTCAACCAGCTTCTTCTGATCTTCAACTAATTGAGCTTGATTATTTACAAGTGTTTCTTTGGCAGCTTTATCTGCTTCAGCAGAAGTAATAGCATTCTGCTTATTTGTAACTTCAAATGCCTTAGTTGCAATCTCGCCATTCTTAGCATTAATCTTGCTCTGAACATCTGCTAATTTAGCTGCATTATCAGCCAAATCTGCAATAACCTTATTTAGTTCTGCTTGTTTTGCATTCTTATCACTTACAAGAGCATTCTTTTCAGCTGTTAATTGATTAAACTTCTTGTTTGTTTCATTAAATTGTTCTAATGCCTGCTTAGCATTTGTTAATGCACTATTCTTTGTAGCAAGATTGCTCTCTAATGTGCTAATCTGTGTTGCTAACTGTTGTGCTTCTGTAGTAGCATTAGCAGCCATCTGTTCTAACTGAGCTAACTTCTGTTCAGCTTCAGTCTTCTTCTGAACTGCTACTGTCTTATTTGTATTTGCAGCTTGAATAGCGTTTGCTGCATTATCAATCTTTGCTTGTTCAGCATTGATTGTCTTTGTGACTTCTTCAATAGCCTTATTGATATTTGCTAATTTCTGTTCAGCCTGTACCTTCTCAGCCTTCTTAGCTGCAATTGCAGCTTTAGCATTATTCAATTCTGTTTGTAACTGTTGTGGAACAACCTTATTTACCCAGTTAGTAGCAATTTCACGGAAACGCTCTTCTGTGAAGAAACCATTTTCTTCTGTCATGTATGCACGAATTTCAGCATCTGTCTTGCCTTGTCCTGCACGCCATAATGGGTAGATATGGTTTACATCACCTGCTGATGATGAGTAGTCTGTTGAATTTGCAACATCTAAACCAACACCAGAGTAGAATGTAGGTTTGTTTTCAAGACCGACACCATTACGTTGGTTTACACCTGTCTTAATGTACATGTAAGGCGCAACTGCGTATAACTTACCGTACTGGTCAGAGAACCACTTGTAGTGACCGCCGTTATATGCCTTCTCTTCATCCCACCAACCTTTCATGGATTCCTTTTCGTAAGTTGAACCATCGCCAATCCATTGTTCTCTACCTGTCATTGTGTATAGGTTATCTGGTCCATTTGCCCATGTGTGGTACCAGTAGTTATTTGCACCGATGGCAACTGCAACTGCTTCTGTGAGCATACTACGTACATCAACCTTAACTGGTTCTAGACCTGCTTCCTTACGTCTGTTATTTAGTTCTGTAACTGTATTTGCCATACGTATTAAGTTATCCTTAGCGGTAGTAAATACTGTTTCATCACCATTTAACCACTCACGAACTGTCTTAACTTGGTTATAGTTCTTGTCATTCTGAATAACCATCTTAATAGGTGTTTCCATTACAAAATTAAAGTACTCTTCCCAGTTCTTAGGCTGTTCTACACCGTTGTTTGCGGCTGCTTGTACTTTAATTGTAGGTACTTTACCACCGTTTACCTTTAAGAAGTTTAAGAATGAAGAGTTATCAGTTGCCTGAGCAATCTTATCTTCTACTTCCTTCTGCTTAGCTTCAAGTGTTGCTAATTCCTGTGTCTTAGTATCTAATGAATTCTGAATATTTGTCTTTTCAGATTCTTTTGCATTCTTTGTTTGCTCTGCTGCTAACTTAGCCTGCTCCGCATTTGTCTTAGCTTGTGTCTGCTCTGCTATCGTGTTATCTAATGCGGAGATCTGATTCGCTAAACTAGCTACTTCATCTTTCTTTGTCTGAATCTGTGTTTTTAATTCAGGTGAAGTGATTTCTGCTAAACGAGTACGTTTTGTTTCTAAATCTTGTTCAATTGTAGAGATTTCACTTGTGATACTTGCTACATTCTGTTCTAGAGTCTGCTTCTGAGCTGTAAGAGTTGCTTCGTTTACACCTAAAGCATCAATTTCTGCTTGCTTATTTGTAATAGCTTGTGTCACATCAGCAATCTGACTATCAAGAGTGTTCTTCTCTTCTGTCTTGGCTGTTCCTGTTGCTTCTGTTTGAGACTTGCTATCTTCTAATGTCTTTAACTCAGCTTTCTTAGTTTCTAACTCTTGTGTTAATGTTGCCTTCTGATCTTGTAAATCATTTAACTGATTGGTAACAGTATCTAATGCATTCTGGCGAGTTGTTAGTTCTGCCTGCTTACTATTTAACTCTGTTGTCTTTGCAAGTACATCGGCCTCTAATGGTGCAGTATCAGCAACCTTAGGTGATAATTCTTGCTGTTCTTTCTTTAAATTTTCAATTTTGTCTTCTAAAGCTTTCTTATCTGCCTCTAGCTTATTCAATTCCTCTTGGATTTTGTCCACCGAACTCTGTGCGGCATTTTGTGCTTGAGTTGCAGCTTCTGCTGTCGCTTTCAATTCTGACTCGGTCGTACTTAATGATGCTTTATCCGCATCAACTTCGGCTTTCTTTGCGGCAATTTGTCTTTCAAGTTCAGCACGCTCATTAGCATACTGTCCGATCTGTCTATTTAATTCGGCTATTTTTATGTTAACTTCTTGTAATCTCTGTTCTTCTTGTGGTTTACGGCTATCAACTTCTTGTTGGGACATTTGTCCAACCTGTTCAGGTGAAAGTGCCTCCTCTGCAGCCATAACTGTTGTTACTTGTGCACCTACGGATAGTAATGATGCGGTCGCAATTACACCCTTCATTATAACGTGATTACTTTTCATTTTTATCCCCCTTAACGTTATTATGTGTTTACGATGTAAATAGTAATATATATATATATATATCAAGATTAAATGCTATAAAATTAAATATTATCGAAATTATCAACTAGTAAAATGGTTTAGGTATTCATAACAACCATATATTTAATTGAAAATTACAAATAATTATTGCAATACTAAAATGAATACTATCCATTTATATAAGAACATCATTCTTAGACTTTACACAAAATTGCAACCATTACTTTAGATTAACTTTCAAATCACTATTTCATTAATAATAAATGTTAAAATAAAATTGATATTACGATGGAGAAAACAATATGTTGAAAGCATTTCGTTATTTAAAACCCTATTGTATCTCGGTAGTAGCTGTCATTGTACTGGTATTTGCTCAGGTTCAAGCACAGCTTGCATTACCAGACCATATGTCAAAGATTATTACCTACGGTATTCAATATGGTGGAATCACTGAGTCTATTCCTTCTGCGATGTCGGAAGAGACTTACAAGCATTTACAAATCTTTATGGATGAAGAAAGTAAAACAATCCTAGAAGATAACTATGTTCAAGTTTCTCAGGGTGATACTTCTTATACGAAGAAATATCCTCTAGTAGAAAAAGAAGATATCTATATTTTAAAGGATCATCCGGATAGTTCTCTTGAAGATGCGATTAAAAAGCCATTACTAATGACATCATTATTAGAAAATGAAGAGATACTTAAAAACTTCAAACTCGATAGCTCTTCACAGTTGTATCAAGCACTTGCATTACAGCCACAACTGAAAGAACAGATAGTAGATCAGTTTGATGCGATGCTTGCGAAATATACTGACGCAAATCTAACAGCTGCACAAACATTAGCTGTTAAGAAAGTTTATCAAGACCTACAGATGGATACAGCGGCCATCCAGAATCGCTATATCATGCAGGAAGGTCTTTGGATGCTAGCGATATCATTACTCGCTACAGTTTGCGCGATTGGTTCAGCCTATCTTTCTTCACGTACTGCTACTGCAGCCAGCCGTGATTTACGTTGTGATGTATTTGCGAAAGTTGAAACCTTCTCTTCTGCAGAATTCTCACGCTTTTCAACCGCATCTCTCATTACACGTACAACAAATGATATACAACAGGTACAGACAGTTCTAACAATGTTCTTACGAATTGTATTGTTCGCACCATTTATGGGATTTACCTCCCTATTTAAAGTTATTCACTACTCTTCACTTGTTTCCTTGCTTGCATGGAGCGTTGCGGGTTTGATTACACTTATGATTGTCATTTTTTCCTTCACAATGCCTAAATTTAAAAAGTCACAAGAGCTTGTCGACCAATTAAATCGTGTATCACGTGAACAACTTGAAGGTATGTTAGTCATTCGTGCATTTGATAATGAAAAGTATGAAGAACAACGTTTTAAAAAAGTAAATGACGATATCACAAAGTTAAATCTATTCTTAAATCGAGTAATGGGCTTACCAATGCCAATTATGACCTTTGCGCTAAGCGCATTATCTGTCGCAATTATCTGGATTGGCACAAACCAAGTAGATGCAGGTACGATGCAGATTGGTGATATGATGGCATTTCTTCAATATGCAACCGAAATCTTAATGTCATTTATGATCATTGCGATGATCTTTATTATGATTCCTCGCTCCTCTGTTTCCGCAAAACGTATTTTTGAAGTTCTTGAAACAGAGCCTACGATCCATGATCCAGTTGAACCGAAACACTTACCAAAAGAAAATGCACCAATTACCTTCGACCACGTCTCATTCAAATACGCAAATGCGGAAGAAAATGTGTTGGAAGATATTCACTTTTCTGCTAATCCTGAAGAGACCATTGCCTTTATTGGATCGACTGGTTCTGGTAAAACTACATTAGTTAACTTACTACCTCGTTTCTTTGATGTAACGGAAGGTTCAATTCGCTTTGGTGATATTGATATTCGTGATGTATCACAAAAAGAATTGCGTGACCGCATTGGTTATGTTCCTCAGAAAGGAATTCTCTTTAGTGGCACAATCGCATCCAACCTTCGATACGCAGATGAAAATCTAAGTGATAAAAAGATGGAAGAAGCACTATCCATTTCACAAGCGAAAGAATTTGTAGACCGCATGCCAAATGGAGTGAATGAGCCAATTGCCCAAGGTGGCACAAACGTATCTGGTGGTCAGAAACAACGTCTCTCCATCGCAAGAGCACTTGCGAAAGATGCACAGGTTTATATCTTCGATGATACCTTTAGTGCTTTAGACTATGCGACTGACGCAAAACTACGTACTGCACTTACAGGACTCATCGCTAAGAAACATGCAACAGTATTTATTGTTGCACAACGTATCAGCTCCATCATGCATGCAGATAAGATCATTGTTCTAGATCAAGGCAAGATGGCTGGTATTGGAACACATGAAGAATTATTAAAAAACTGTGAAGTATATCAAGAAATTGCACACTCACAGCTAAGTAGAGAGGAGTTGGGAGAATGAGTCAAAGACGTATGATGATGAGTACTTCCAACGATAAAGCGAAAAACTTATCTAAAACTTTATCTACTTTATTGAAGTATCTAAAACCATTCCGTATCGCAATCTTTTTCGTTATTCTCTTTGCAATTGGATCAACTATCTTTACAATCATTGGCCCTAAAATTTTAGGTAATGCGACCACAACACTAGTTCAAGGATTAATTGCCAAATACAGTGGAACAGGTTCTATCGATATCGATGGGATTAAACACACACTACTTATTTTACTTGGAATTTATGTACTCTCTCTTATTCTATCCTACATTCAAGCATGGATTATGTCAGGTGTTACCCAGAAGGTAACATATCGCTTAAGAGAAGAAATCTCTTTGAAGATTAATCGTTTACCACTAAACTATTACGATAAACAAACCCATGGTGAAGTATTGTCACGTATCACAAATGATGTTGATACGATGTCACAATCATTAACCCAATCGATACAGATGATCTTCACTTCCTTGATTACCATTATTGGCATCCTATACATGATGATTACCATTTCATGGCAGATGACGTTAATGGCAGTGGTTATTGTGCCACTTTCCGCTATTGTGGCAATGTCAGTTGTTAAAAATGGGCAGAAGTACTTCATCCAACAACAAAAGACACTCGGTGAAGTCAATGGTCATATTGAAGAGATGTATGGTGGCCACATCGTCATGAAAGCCTTCAATGGTGAAGAACGTTCCATCAGTACATTTAACAAGATGAACGAAGAACTATATACATCCGCTTGGAAGTCACAGTTTATTAGTGGACTAATGCAGCCGATTACAAGTTTAATTGGTAATATTGGTTATGTTGGATGTTGTGTACTTGGTGGATATTTATCCCTTCATAATGGCCTTGCAATCGGTGATATTCAAGCCTTCATTCAATATGTACGTAGCTTTAATCAGCCAATCACACAGACAGCACAGATTATGAATGTATTACAATCTACCGCAGCTGCCGCTGAACGTGTATTTGAATTCCTAGAAGAACCAGAACAGACTCCTGATAAAGCTGACTCCATCAATATCACCGACGAAAACGGAAACAGTACCCTCAAAGGTCAAGTCACATTCGAGAATGTAGTCTTTGGTTATACACCGGAAAAGACAATCATCCATAACTTTAATGCATATATTAAACAAGGTGCACAGGTAGCGATTGTTGGACCAACAGGTGCTGGTAAGACAACAATCGTAAAGTTACTGATGCGCTTCTACGAAACAAATAGCGGCAACATCTTTATCGATGGCATTAACACAAAAGATATTGCACGTGGTCAGTTACGCAATAGCTTCGGTATGGTATTACAAGATGCTTGGCTATTTTCTGGCACTATCATGGATAATATCCGCTATGGCAAATTAAACGCAACCGATGAAGAAGTCATGCATGCGGCAGACCAAGCATACGTCGACCACTTCATTCGTACACTTGAAAATGGATACGAAACAGTTATCAACGAAGAATCCACAAATATCTCACAAGGTCAAAAGCAGTTACTCACAATTGCTCGTGCCTTCTTGAGCGACCCTAAGATTTTAATCCTAGATGAGGCAACCTCATCCGTGGATACACGTACAGAAATTTTAATTCAAAAAGGTATGGAAAACCTGATGAAAGGTAAAACATCCTTTATCATCGCACACCGCTTATCCACCATTAAAAACGCAGATATGATCTTAGTTATGGATCATGGTGATATTGTGGAAATCGGTACTCATGATGAACTACTTGCCAAAAATGGGTTCTACGCAAATCTCTATAATTCACAATTCAGTGAAGAAGCAGAGTAAAGGGCGTTGAGCCCTTTTTTCATATCTGCTAAGATAAACATACGAGGTTATTATGATGACACTATTAGATGAGAAACGATTAGAAATTAACGACATTGATACGCAACTTGTTCATTTATTTGAACAACGTATGCACGCTGTAGAAAGTATCATCCAATACAAACTAGATCACCAACTTCCAATCCTAGACACAGGTCGTGAGGCACAAAATATCCTACGCACAAAAGCACTGTTACAGGATTCTTGTCTTTCTGATTATTTTGAATCTTGGTATCGCTATACCATGCAAGTTTCAAAAGAGTATCAGAAAGAAATCAAAGAGAAACACAATCAGAAATAATTTATATCACATGTATGAATAAAAAAGCTACGTCAATTGACATAGCTTATTTTTTCTCTTCAAGAATCTTATAGAGTGCTTTATATAAGTCCAGTGATTCATCTTGGTTAAGACATACACAAGAACGAACCTTTGCAGGAACATCTGCACAATGCTTCTTCATGTTCTTGCCTTCTTTTGTTAACTTAATCATTACGACACGTTCATCTAATTTAGAACGTGTTCTTGTTAACCAATTCTTATCTTCCATCTTCTTTAATAATGGAGTGATTGTTCCACTATCTAGATATAATCGTTCGCACAACTCACCCACGGAAATATCATCCTTCTCCCATAACACTAAGAAGACGATATATTGTGTATATGTCATTTCAAGCGGTTTTAAGATAGGAGTATACGCTGCTGTAATCTTTCTAGCAGCCGCATAGAGCGGAAAACATAATTGATTTTCTAATTTAAGTGCGTCTATTTTCTGTCCTGCCATGTTTATCACCTATTGTTTCTTTCTCTTTAATTCATCAACATACGCTACCGCAGATAATGCCGCAACGTTTCCTTGACCAGCCGCCTTGATATATTGATATGGCTGTCCTGCAATATCACCTGCCGCAAATAATCCTGCTAGGTTTGTCTTCATCTGTAAATCAACCTTGACTGCATTTCCTGCAATTTCAAGTCCAGGCACAAGCGAGCCTGGAAATTGTGTTGGTCGTAAGATAAATACACCATCTACCGTATATTCACCCTGATCTGTCTTCAGTGTATTTGCCTTCATCATACCTGTAATCTCAACAGGTTTTTCATGATGAATTTCAATGTTCTTACTATTTAGCTGTGGTTCATCTTTATATTGTGGGAAGTAATATACCTTTTCACATACTTCGCTAAGGAAGTCAACTTCCGCTTCCTCTTCCTTACTTCCTGCCACAACCGCAACAACCTTTCCTTTATATAAAGGCGCATCGCAAGTTGCACAATAGCTAACGCCACGGC